>Ga0247815_10001445_pt1 | contig 18206 bp, 10 predicted proteins | sample UWRJL194509B1_FD_181014 | JGI IMG/M metagenome (GOLD analysis project Ga0247815, IMG submission 181014) | Plant litter microbial communities from Arlington Agricultural Research Station in Wisconsin, United States - UWRJ-L194-509B-1 | ecosystem: Environmental > Terrestrial > Plant litter >...
TTTTTGCCTAAAGCCACCAGTGCTTTAATGGCATATTTTGTTTTCTTAGACAACATATTAACCACAAAGCTAAGAAAAGATTTAGGTAATGATAAATGCTAATGATTTACTTGTCAATACTTCCCGGCAATAAATCAATTAATTTACCTTGTAAACAGAAAACCCTCCACCTGCTTTAGCTTTTTACTGCTTAATAAACTCTTCGTAATAATCGTCCGGCGCTTGTGTATCCAACGAATCGTCATTTTTGATTGTTGCCACCAGGGCTACAAATTTTTTCTCCAGCCGTTCATATTCTGCTCTGTGCAGTTCGGTCTTGTCTCCAAGTAAAGCATCATTCTCAGTCAATGCCTGAATTTTCGATTGTAAATAAGAGTTATATGTATCTGCTGTTTTCTCTGCAAGTGCGTTTAAGATCTCTTTGTATGTCATAGTTTAAATAATTAGGTACAATATCTCTATAACCAAAAGCGGCCGGTTTTGTTCTGAAATGCTCCTGTTACGGGCATTCTGTAGAGAAAGTCGACACACTATTTTTTTGCATTGAAACGTAACAACCTGATTTAAAGAATACTATTAAAAGGTGGCACGCTGGCACTATTTTGAAACATAGTGATTTAGAATTAACAATAAATATTACTTTAAAAAGAACACTATGAAAAATTTCATTTTATCAGCAGCAATTATAGCATTCGCAGGCGTATCAACAGTTAAAGCAAATGAAATCAACACTCCTATAGCTACCACAATTCAGCAAGACAGTTCATCGAAAGTTCCGGTTAAACTGGAAGAATTACCAGAAGCAGTGAAAACTACTATTAAGGCTGATGCATATAAAGAGTGGCAACCAACTACTGCCTTTTTAATTACCAATGCTGATAAAAGCACTTTCTACCAGATTAATGTTAAAAAAGGATCAGAACTGGCCTTTTTAAAAGTAAGTAAAGAGGGTGCAGTGATACAATAAATCGACAAAGCGTCAAAATATAACGATATAGAAGCCGGAAGTCCTCCGGCTTTTGTATTTTTGCCAATATCCCAATTAGATACCTATGGCGAAAATACTTATTATTGAAGATGATCTAACTTTCTCACAGCTGTTAGAGGGCTTTCTTAAAAAGCATGGCCATCAACCATTTGTAGTACATAACGTAAAAAATTCCTATAAAATCCTTACCCAGGATTCATTTGATCTGCTTTTGGTAGACTATCGTTTACCTGATGGCACAGGTCTGGATGTGCTTTCCCATATACGCGAGAAAGACTTCAACTATCCTGTTGTAATCATGACCAGTTTTAATGATGTACGTACTGCGGTACGTTCTATCCAGCTTGGTGCCATAGATTACATTACTAAACCAGTTAATCCTGACGAGTTGTTGATGATTATAGGGGCTGCACTCGAGAAAAAGACTGTTAAAGTCCAGCCGGTTGCCATTGAACATGAAGATTTTATTAAAGGTAAAAGTACCGTAGCGGATAAGTTATATGCACATATCGACCTGGTAGCACCTACAGATATGTCTGTCATTATTCAAGGTGAAAGCGGAACAGGTAAAGAATATGCCGCAAGGACTTTACACGCCCAAAGTAAGCGCAGCGAAAAGCCCTTTGTGGCTATCGACTGCGGTGCACTTTCCAAAGACCTCGCAGCAAGTGAACTGTTTGGCCATGTCAAAGGTGCTTTCACTGGAGCTGTAAATGATAAAAAAGGACAGTTTGAAGCAGCCGAAGGTGGTACACTCTTTTTGGATGAAGTCGGTAATTTAAGTTACGAGGTACAGGTGAAACTTTTAAGGGCCTTGCAGGAACGCGTAATTCAGCCGGTTGGCAGTACCAAAAAAATCGCCGTAAACGTGCGTATTATTACAGCTACCAACGACGACCTCTTGAACAGCATCCACAATGGCGAGTTCAGGGAAGATCTTTACCACCGCTTAAATGAATTTAAAATTTTGTTGCCAGCGCTGCGTGACAGAGGCAGTGACCTTGAACTATTTATAGATCATTTTATCAAGCAGTCAAATGCAGAGTTGGAACGCAATGTGCAGAAACTTTCTGCCCCCGTTAAGGACCTGTTGCTACATTACGACTGGCCCGGAAACCTGCGTGAACTTAAAAACGTGATTAAAAGAATGGTTTTGCTCACCCCAACTGATACCGCAGGCCTGGAGGCATTGCCGGACGAAATGATCCTTTCTATTAAGCAGAGCCCAAAACCTGCAGGGTCCGATCTGAAAGCAATCAACGAAAGCAATGAAAAAACCCTGATCATTGAAACCCTGATCAAGGTGAAATACAATAAATCAAAAGCAGCTAAATTACTGAATATCGACAGAAAAACACTCTATAGTAAAATGGAGCGTTATGAAATTGAATAAGGTCAGCTCATCTTTATATCCACCAGCTGCATCAGTAGCCCAAGTTTACTGATCAGCGCGGTAATTTGTTCTTTATGTATTAGGCCCAATTCATCTGCTCCGCCAAGTTCAATTTCCATTAACCTGAATTCCGCAGCCAGCTGCCCTGAACCCATTTGCGCAGTTCTGCCGGCAATGCGGTGAACAATTAACCTTGCTGTTGCCAAATCATTTAACTCCATACTGCTCTCCAGCTCCTCCATATCGTTCTCACAATCTTCTTTGAAGCGGTTGAGTAAATTGAACAGCATTTCCTCATCGCCAAAGGTCATTTTCTCCACCATAGACGTGTCCAGTGCTATTCCTTCAAACTCATCAATTTCATCAGCTTCTTCAATTTCATCAGCTTCTTCAATTACATCAGCTTCTTGAATTACATCAGCTTTTTCAATTACATCAGCTTCATTATAGGGAACCGATTTTTCTTCTTCAAAAAAGCTCTCGGCTATAATAGATCCTTCTGATGCCACTTCAGGCTCCTGCCCACTATTATCAAAAATAGACAACAGGTCATTTTCCCTGAACGGTTTCATTATCAAGCCATCAAATCCCTGTCCAAGTACAGCTTCCAGTTCTTCCGGAAGCACCTGCGCCGTCATGGCAAATATTTTCACCTTATCCGAAACCCTTTCCCGCATTAAATGGCACAATTCAGTGCCAGAAATTTCAGGCATACGCATGTCCATTAACATATATTTTACGGCAGGATCCCATTCCGCTTCCAATACTGCCGCCGGTGAATTAAAACATGTATGCGGAATGCCGCGCTTACTAAAAATAATCTTACAGAGATCAAGAATCAATTGATCATCGTCCACTATCCAAACTTTGTCTTTCGTATTAATTACCGGGGTAGCGGCCGCCGGAAGTAATTTAACATCCTGTTCGTCTGCCAGTCCAAAAGTAAGATAAACTGTAAACGAGCTGCCCACTCCGGCCTTACTTTTCACGTAAATACGGCCGTCCTGGTTTTCCACTAAAGATTTGATAATAGTAAGCCCTAATCCGGCCCCTGCTTTATTGATTACTTCCTTATCAGCCGAATCAATCTGTTCGAATTCATTGAAAATCCTGCTGCTTTCCTCCTCTGTAAAACCAATTCCAGTATCTTTTACAATAAATGTAAAGTGCAGTTTATCTAATCGGCGTTTGTAAAAAACGGTTAAAGTAACTTCACCCTTTTGGGTAAATTTAATGGCATTGTTTAGCAGGTTGTATAGAATTTGTTTCAGCCGGAACGCATCTCCTTCTATAAATTCCATATCCTGCAGTTCTATTGCAGTACGCATCAGCAGGTGTTTTTGCTCCGCCTGTGGTTTCATCACGGATACTACCTCATCCAGGAGCTCCCGGATATTAAAAGGCTTGTGCTGAAAAGTAAACTTACCCGAAATGATCCTGTTATAATCCAATATCTCATTTACTATCTGCAACAGGTGTTCAGATGAATGATAAATAGCTTCAATATCTTTCTGTTGCGGCCGCTCCTGGTTCCTGATGATTTCCGCGTAACCGATAATCGACTGCAGCGGGGTCCTGATCTCATGGCTCATGTTTGATAAAAAGCGCTGTTTGGCCATCCCGTGGTATTCAGCTTCGTCCCTCGCCGCCTCAACTTCTTTCCGGTATAGGTTACTCCTGGCAATATCTGCAAGAATGAGGTACAGCAGGATCACCGTCAGTATGAAAAATCCAATCATAATAAAACTGATGCGCGTAATACCGGTATTTACCACTGCCTTTGCCCGGACGCCGTTCTGCTCTATCTGCGCAACTACCTCACTTTCTACCTTTCTTAAAATATCAAGCATCTGACGCGTCAGTGCTTCGTTGGCATTGGCCAATACAGCCTCCCGGTCTAAAAAACGGGCGCTTTTTAATCTTTGCTCCTTGGCTATGCTGCGTAAAGACTGCTCCAAACCTTTAGCAATTATGGTTTCTCCCGACAGTGAAATGGTATCCCTTTTAATTTTTTCTTCGTTGGTTACCTGGTACGATTTATTTTGCTGCAATTCTTCCGCTTTCTTACCAAACAAGCGGCTGAAAAACCCCTTTTTCTTCGCCTCATCAACCGGAAGAATGGTCACCGTCGATATTTTTTTCTCGGTAGTTACTACAGTACTGTCCTGCTGCTGGGGCGGTTTGTTCACCAGTTCGTTCAGCTTTTGTACCTCCTGTGTAAAAGATTCGTTATTTACCAGCCCTTCGCGCACTTTCAGGTAATTCACAAACTGTTTATCCCTGGCAATCAGCAACTTTTCTATAGATTTTATTCTGTTTAACTGTACGGGGTCATTGCCATACATTCCGCCAAGTGAATCCAGCAGCAACCGCAACTGCCTCGAATCTTTAAAAAATTTACTATACTTACCCGGCGAATTGAAGGCAGAACTTCGTTGTTGCTGGTCGAGCCCGGCCACCTTGCGCGACACCTGGTTTACCAGCCGCAGCTTGGCATTCGGTGTGGAAATGGTGTCTACTGTATCCAGCATTTCATTAAAAGCCACCTTACTTACGCCCCAGGCCAAAAAAAGCGCAAAAAACGCTAGTACAAATCCAGTTATTATTTTGCTTTTAGTGGCGCTCAGAAAACTTTTTTGGGAAACCTGCTTCATCAGAAATGTTTTTAGTAGCTTGTTGGATAATGCTATAACATAGGGCTGTGTATGCCGCTATAACTAATATACTGCAAATATAACAATGATCTGCCTTGATTGTGTGCCGGGTTAGGGCAATATCAGTATTCGTGGTATATTTGGATGTTATGATGAAACCACAATTCCTCATCGCCGCGCCTCACAGCGGGGCAGGTAAAACCACCGTTACGCTAGGAATTATCAGGGCATTGACAAGCCGTGGTTTAAGGGTGCAGCCCTACAAATGCGGCCCGGACTACCTCGATCCTAAATTGCATACCCTTGCCGCAGCATTGCAAAGTATCAATCTCGACTGCTTTATGATGAATGATGACCATATCAAGAGCCAATACCGCTCCTATGGAGCAGCAGCCGATGTTTTGGTGACAGAAGGCGTTATGGGGCTTTTTGACGGTGCTGTCAAAATGGAAGGCAGCAGTGCCGATCTTGCGCGTTTGCTGAATATTCCGGTCATACTCGTTATCAATGCTAAAGCGATGGCTTATTCTGCAGCTGCGCTGTTACTGGGTTTTAAAATGTTGTGTCCTGAGCTCCAAATTGCCGGGGTAATATTCAACTTTGTGGCACACGATTCACACTACCAGATCCTGAAAGCGGCTGCTGAAGATGTTGGCATCAGCCCCCTTGGCTTTTTACCAATGCACCCAAAGATGCAAATCCCTTCCAGGCACCTTGGTTTAAAAACAGGTAGGGAGATTAATCATGAAGAGATCATCGATCAGGCCGCGACGCACATCAGCAAACATATTGATCTTGATGGACTCCTGCGAATAACTACAACTGCACTGGCAGCAACAGTAAAAACTGGATACTCAAGCAGCCATGTACCAAAAAGGGTACTGATAGCTAAAGATGAAGCGTTCAGCTTCACTTATGCCGAAAATATTGCTGCTTTGTCGTCCATTGGTGAAATAAGCTACTTCAGTCCCTTAACTGATACACAATTGCCAGAGACCGATCTGATTTACTTCCCAGGCGGCTACCCCGAACTTCATTTGAAAAATTTATCTGGTAATAAGCAACTGATCCGACAATTAAAGGCATATCATGAAAAGGGAGGCAAAATACTCGCGGAGTGTGGCGGAATGATGTACCTTGGAAACGAAATAGCAGATGAGGACGGCCAAGTGTATCCGATGCTGGGGATTTTAGACATAACTACCGGTATGCAGCACAAGAGGTTATCCCTGGGATATAAACGCTTAAATATTGAAGGGGTTGAATTAAGGGGACATGAATTTCATTATTCCCAGTTTGTTGGTTCCCCCGAAGGCAAGTCTGGTGTAAAGGTATGGAATGCCCGGAATGAGGCCCTGGATTTACCGGTTTTTAAAACCAATAACATCCTGGCCAGCTATTTCCACTTCTATTTCGGGAATAATATTGAAGCTATCCGCCAGCTTCTATTTGATTAAACGGTGGTCTTGTGGTTACTGACAGAGGCGCTTTCAAAACTTGCCATATCTCTTAAAAAATTAACAGCGCTGACCACCAACGGAAATGCCAGCGCACAACCCGTACCCTCACCTAAACGCATATTGAGCTGCAAAAGTGGTTTTGCATTCAGCTTTTCCAGAAGCAAACGGTGGCCCTGCTCATCAGACTGGTGGCAGAATATTGCGTTTTTAACCACATTCTGATCCATATGCAGTGCACACAAATAGGCTACTGTACAAATAAATCCATCAATCAGGATCAGCATATTTTTCCGTTTGGCCTCTACAATTGCACCGGCAATCTGGATAATTTCGAAGCCACCGAAATGCGCCATCAGTTGTTTGATGTTGTTATCACCTTTATATCCTGAAAGGGCCAGCTTCAGAATTTCTTGTTTCTTTACCAATTGTTCTGGGTTCACACCTGTGCCTTTGCCAATACAATCTGCCAGCGGTATATTGCAAACCAAACTCATCAACACCGAGGCACTTGAGGTATTACCTATGCCCATTTCGCCAAAACCGATGATGTTAGAACCCTGTTCCGCTATCTTACTTACCACCGCGGCGCCTTTGGCCAGGCATAGTTCCATTTCGCTGGCAGACATAGCTGCAGTATGTAAAAAGGACTGTGTGCCACGCGCTACCCTGCTGTCAATTATATCCGCATTTGGAGGGAAATCATAGTTAACCCCAGCATCCGCAATTTTGAGGTTAATACCATGCTGCCTGCAAAACACATTAATAGCGGCACCGCCTTCTAAAAAATTGCTGACCATCTGACGGGTTACTTCCTGCGGATATGCACTCACCCCATGTTGCGCAATTCCATGATCGGCAGCAAAAACAACCAGGTGGGGCAACTTTAATTCAGGTTTAAGCGTACCAAATACTTTTCCAATCTGTAAAGCCAATTCCTCCAGCATTCCTAAAGAGCCCAGGGGTTTGGTTTTTCCATCTATACAAGCTCTCAGTTGTATTGCCAATGCTTCAGTGTCAGCATTAGAAGAGAGGGCTTTTATAGCATCAAGCTCTTCTGCGGCTGGTTTTACCAGGGTATCAATTTCCTTAACTACTGGTTTTTCTGATTTGGTTTTCCAGCCCATTTGCTGCAGCATAGGCTGCTGGTTATAATCAGTTGCCGGTTTGCCTACGCAAAAGTATCCGAGGGCTTCTACTTCCGGCGGCAGGTTTAAGATCTTCTTAAATTGATGGTAATTCAAAATAGAAACCCAACCCATTGAATAACCTTGTTCAGTTAGCGAGAGCCAGATATTCTGCACCGCACACACTGCACTGGCTTTAAGTGTTTCGTTGCTGGCAATGGTGCCAATGGTAAATTCATTCAACACAGACCTGTCATAACATACCACCAGGCCAATTGGTGCATCGGTAATAGCCTCTAATTTCAATGCCTGGTAATCTGCTTTTTTCTGCTCGCTTTCAATCAGTTCGTAGGCCTTTTGGTTGTATTGGTGAAACAAGGTTTTCACTTCCTGCTTAATTTCTGCAGCGCGGATCACAAAATATCGTGTAGCGTCTGTCAAGCCCACTGAAGGTGCCAGGTGCCCTGCACGCAATGCCCTTTCCAGAACTTCGTCAGGTACCAGCTCGTTAGTAAAATGCCGGGTATCACGTCTCGATTGCAACAGGTCTTCTAACATCGTATATTTTTTTAAACCCTCAGAGTTACGGGATCAATTTGACTGTTCTTATTATATTTATTTTAGTTGTTTATAATATAACAACTGGTGCCCCGGTAATAATTGCGGATGCAGTATCTTAATCAGGTCAGACAATACAAGCTGAGGGTTCACTGCGCCAGACTCCCAATAGTCATTTGCACCCACATCATTCGTCTTTTTGTTATGGTTATACAAATTACCATTTTTAAATGGTTTAAAATCAGCAAACCTGCTGTCTTTTTCCAATACTTCCTGGCGGTTGTCCACATAACCAATGTTTAGCCAGAAATCTGCCTGTAGCGCTTCCGGTGCCACTACTTCAAAAGATAACGGCAGACTGCCTATCCCCTTTACATCAGCCCATTTAGAGGTTGCGCCAGCATCCTGCAAAAAATGGGTGAGGTAACTATTGCCTTCTGGTACATACCAGGTGCCCTTTATGGGCATACCTGTTATTACACGGGGTCTATTTTTGGCCTGCCCTGCCAGCCTCACCATGCTATTGTATTCCGCCTCTACTTTATCAAATTTTTTATTTACCAATGTCTCCTTATCAACCAGGGCACCCATTAGTTTCACCCACTCTGCACGGCCAAGCGGGGTGCTTTCCAGAAACTCAGAATTTCGCATTACCGGGATGCCTGCGTCCGTCAGTACTTTATAGTTATTGGCCTTCGCGTTCATATACCCTACCGCCATCACCACATCAGGGTGCATTGTCAGGATCTGTTCTATGTTCCAGTTGCCTTCTGCGCCTATCTCCTTTATCTTACCTTCCCTGATGTATTTTCTTACGCTCGGGGCACTTGCGTATTTTAAGCTGCCTAATCCTGTTAAAACAGCGTCTGCATCTGCAAAGTCTATCAATGCCACGTGCAAAGAAGACATGCCGATCAATGATTTTACAGGTGTTTCAATAATATGGGCTTCAGGAAATCCATCCGGGATGGTCCCGCCCCTTTTGATGAGCAGGTACTGCACCGTATCTGTAGCAGTTGCCGTACGGGTAAAAATATTGACCTCCTTAAAATTTTTGTAATAAGTAATGGTAAAACCTTTCGCATGCCTGATATCTGCTGTACCCAAAGGTTTTTCCTTTAGGATACTGCCCGTATTATTGCGGCCTTTGTAAAGTTCATGCTGACAAGAAACTATTAGCAAGAAAAAAAGGCAGCAAATTGCTGAAATAAAATTGCGGCTTAAAATCATTATAAAATGCGGTTGATCACAGGTGTAAGTTTTTCTTCAGAAATGTCGTTAAGCGAGACGTATGCCCCACCCAATGCTATTGCCAGTTCTTCAGCCCGGTTTAAATTTAAAAAGTTGGTATCTGTATTTAATACGAGGGATTGAATCGCTGCTTGTCTGAACTGAGCGGCCAATTCAAGCGTCTGGTTCCAGGGATCTCCACCTGATGCCAATGCCACATTAGCCTTACCATCCGTAAGAAAAACCACCACCGGGTGGTACCCGCTCTTTTTATCGTACCTGTTCAATAAGGTAATCGCCGTCTGCAACGCATGTGGCAATGGTGTTCTTCCGCCCGTAGGTAAGCGCGTCATTGCTTCCTCAGCCTGTGCCACACTCTGAGTTGGGCTCAGCAGCACTTCTGCGGCAATGCCCCTAAAAGCGATTACCCCCACCGTATCTCTTTTCTGATAAGCATCTGTGAGCAAATGCAGGACAGTGCCTTTTACGGCTTCCATTCTTTTATTGGCAGCCATTGATCCCGAAGCGTCAACCACAAATAAAATCAGGTTGCTTATTTTTCCAAGGCGCTTTTTCTGCTGGAGGTCGGCCATGGTGATCTCGGTTTCTTCCGGGTTACGAAAAACAGCATGGATTACACTGGCATCTACAGCAATATCTGTAGTGCCTTTAGCAGGTTGAGGATGCAGGTATAAGCCCTTTTTCATGTCTGTTGCGCTACTTCGCTTTCCCTGGATTGGCGTTGCCGCCGGTTTATTCACGAGGCCCGCAACGGGCGGCAAAATCACAGGTTTACCGGCCGCAAAGATCTTCTCCGCACCACCCTGCTGAGGCACTTGGGCATTGCCCGGCTGTTTCATTTTAGAATTATCTGCTTCAGGCGAAAGCTCATCGGGTTTCTGCTGGGAGGCTTGTTTTTGCGGTGCATTTTGTTGCCCGTCAGGTGAAGCTGAGTTTTGCATCAACTCATCTAGTCTATTATCCTCAGCGGGATTATTGTCGTTAGGTTTTGGTGACGACCAAGCATTCTTTCTGCTCCTGTGGCCCAATGCAAATTCTGCAGCTTCGCGTATATCTTCAGCGGTTACCTCCCTGCGCTGATCCAGCGCAGCTATGGCAATTGCTGTTTTGTACATTACTATATCTGCCCTAAGGCTTCGTACCTGTACCGAAGTAGTCATCTGGCTGATCAATGTCAGCAACGCATCATCCAGGTAAACTTCCTTAAGCAGTTGTTTTGCCTGCTGTAGCTGGTTCCTCAGGTTTTGCTGGTTGATTTCCCATTTCGCTGCAAATGCTTCGGGATCCTTTTCAAAAGCAATTCTGCGGCGCACCACTTCCGTTCTTTCCGTTACATCATGTTGCGCTTCTACGCTGATCATCAGGCCAAACCGATCCAAAAATTGCGGTCGCAACTGTCCCTCTTCAGGATTCATTGTACCTATCAGCGTAAACTGAGAAGGATGGCCAAGGGAGAGACCTTCCCTTTCTATCACATTTTTACCCATCGCCGACACGTCCAGCAGTACATCAACCAGGTGATCGGGCAACAGGTTCACTTCATCGATATAAAGGATTCCGCGGTGAACCGAAGCCAGTAAACCTGGCTGGAATTTTTTCTTTTTCTCTACCAGTACTGCCTCCAGGTCAAGACTTCCCAAAATCCTTTCTTCCGTTGCGCCTAGTGGTAGATTCACAAAAGGTACACTTACCGTTTCCAACTCCCTTTCCGCTTGCTGGCACACTTCACAAATCACCGCAGGTTTCAGCAGGTTGCAATTGAAGAGGCAGTTTTTTACCTTTTCCAAAGGTGGTACCACAACTGCGAGCGCACGGGCGGCGGTACTTTTAGCGGTGCCTTTATCACCCTGTATCAGTATCCCGCCTATTCCAGGGTGAATTGCGCACAATAATAATGCTTTTTTCAGCTTGTCCTGCCCTACAATTGCGGTAAATGGATAATTCATAATTATATATTTTTAAAAAAATCCTGCATCAGGATATTTCGTTACGTTCTTCCAATAGCGCCTCGCTGTCCAGATAAAGCTGTTTCAGGGCTTCCAGTGTTTCGGATGGCGCATTCCACATATCGCGCTGTGCCGCTTCCAGCAACCGTTCTGTAATTGCATGTAGCGCCCATGGGTTACTTTCTTCAAAAAACTCCTGCATAGCCGGATCAAGCGCATAATTCTCAGCAAGTTGCTGGTACATCCAGTCGTCCACAACCTTTGCAGTTGCATCGTAACCAAATAGATAATCAACCGTAGTAGTTAACTCCAAACCACCCTTATACCCATGTTTTTTGATACTTTCCAGCCACTTGGGGTTTACCACACGCGAGCGGAAAACACGCAGCACTTCTTCCTTCAGATCTCTTACGGTTGCCCTGTCAGGGTTTTGTGTATCACCAAAATAACTTCTTGGCTGTTTACCCGTCAGACTGCGAATTGAAGCAATCATTCCGCCATGAAACTGAAGGTAATCGTCACTGTCAAAAATATCATGTTCACGGTTGTCCTGGTTGTGCAGTGCTACTTCCACAGCAGCCAGCCGCTTTTTAAATTCATTTCTGGCATCAACACCGTTCACACTTTTCCCATAAGCATAACCTCCCCAGTTAATGTAAGTAGAGGCAAAATCTGCATCGGAACGCCAGTTTTTTTCCTGTATCAGCTCCAAAATTCCGGCGCCATAACTCCCCGGAGGGGAACCAAAGATACGGTAAGCGGCTTTTTCTTCCGCTTCCTCCAGTGAGATGTCTTCGGCTTTAAGTGCTTCCAGCTCTTTCAGGTAATGTTTGCGTACAAAATTTTCTTCATCATACTCCTCCGCCGTGATGGCCATTTGCACAGCATCATCAATCAGGTCTATAAGGTGCGGAAAGGCATCGCGGAAAAATCCGCTGATGCGCGTAGTTACATCAATCCTCGGCCGGCCAAGTTCAGCATTCGAGATTAGCTCAAGTCCTACCACCCGCCTGCTCTCGGCCTGCCATACAGGCCGTACGCCCAACAGTGCCAATATTTCCGCCACATCGTCACCCTGGGTACGCATGGCACTTGTTCCCCAAATACTGATAGCCACACTTTCAGGGTAAAAACCCTTCTCTTTCAAATGGCGGTCCAGCACTTCCTTTGCCAGCTGCTGACCAACCTGCCAGGCTGCCTGCGAAGGCAATGCCCGGGGATCAACACTGTAAAAATTCCTGCCCGTTGGCAAAATATGCGCCATGCCACGGGTTGGTGCCCCACTAGGGCCTGCAGGTATATAACCGCCAGATAAGCCGTGTAACAGGTTACCGATTTCATCATATGTTTGCGCCAGGTTGGGCAGTAATGACACACATACATATACCAGTACCCTGATTACCGCAGGACTTACAGGAGTTCCGGCTCCAAAAGTTTCTTCAAAAACCCGTTGAACCGACGTTTCCTGAAAATGATACTTATGCAGCAGCTGCAATAAGTGCTTTCCCAGTTCTTCAATAATTTCCAGTGCATCTGCAGCTGTTACTACAGGTCGGCCAGCGAGCAGTTTAAAGCTTTCAGGCACCTGTGTTAGCCGCTGCCCCTTTTTATCCAGGAGGATATTGAGATCGAACCCATATAGGGCCGCAATTTCTGCCGGGAGTGATGATATCCCGATATTTGAAAGACGGGTGAGCGATTGCAGCATATCTATTAAAGCCGTATCCGTTGGTGCCTGGCCCAGTGTATGGAGTCCATTACGGATCTGTGCAGCACCCAGTTCACAGAGGTAACCATCGATATCCTCAATCAGGTGGGCGATATCCTTGCCGTCCATTTCTGTAATACTAACAGGAACACCATCGGGTGTCATTTCATCATCCCATTCATGCGTATGGTCGCCATGATCACGTTTTAGCATGGCGCCTAAATCTTTATCCAGATTGGTCTGCTTGATCAGGTTCCATATCTGGTGCTGCAACAGCGGCAGTTTAGAAGGATCTAGCGTTTCCACCTGGTAATATTCATCCACCAGCTGCGTGAGCAAGGCCAGTTCTCCGTAACTGTCGGCTGAGGTCATGGCCGGTGTAAGGTGATCTACCACTACCGCATGGGCACGTCGTTTTGCCTGCGATCCCTCTCCCGGATCGTTGATAATAAATGGATAAAAAAGCGGCAGGTCTGCCAGAAACGCATCAGGAAAGCAATTTTCGGAAAGCCCTATACTTTTTCCGGGCAGCCATTCCAACGTACCATGTTTGCCCACATGTACAATGGCGTCTGCTCCCCAATCGTTACGCAACCATTTATAAAAAGCATGATAGTGGTGCGTAGGCGCCAGATCTGGCTGATGATAAATTGCATCAGGGTCCATCCCATAACCCCGCGGAGGCTGCAAGGCAACCAGTGCGTTACCAAACTCAATACCCGCAAAAGCGATATGCCCGTTTTGAACATAGGATTTCCCTGGTGCAGAACCCCATTGCTTTTCCATTTTCTTCTGCAGTTCCGCCGGTAATTCATCAAACCATAACTGGTACTGGCTAAAAGGCACTTGCCCAATGGCAGTCTCTAGCTGTTGTGCGGTCAGGTAACTTTCGTCATAAGAGCACCTGTTGATTAGTTCATGGATCAGCGCTGTCCCCGAAACCGGCAATTCTCCTATAGTGTAATCTTCAGCCTGCATGGCCTGCAGCATCGCCATCAAAGACTCAGGTGCATCCAGCCCAACGGCGTTCCCAATCTGCGAGGCCTTGGTACTCGAATTTGTAAAAATGAAGGCAATTTTTTTTGAACGGTTGGGTAAATGGCGCAGGCGCGCAAAGCGGAGCGCCAGGGCAGCAACACGTGTTATACGATCTTCGACAGGTTCATAGCCATTTGCATCCCTGCCCTTCTCTTTAAATGATACAGGAACGGTAATGATTCTTCCGTCAAATTCAGGAATGGCCACATTCATAGCCGTATCCAATGGGTTTAGGCCCCGGCTGGATGATTCCCAAGTTCCGCGCCCCATTCCGCTGGTGATGGCCTGCAAAACAGGGACATCAAATTTTACCAATATATTTTCAGCCGAGGCTGTAGAATTGTTGTCCTGCATAGCAAAGGAAACCGTGTTGATCAATACGTCAATCAGCACCCGTCCTTCCGTCATGAAAAATTTAAAAGCTTCCGGCCATCCCGAGACAAGGTCTGTTGCTTTTAACGAAGCTGTAAATACAGGGAGAACATTCAGGTTCATATCTTCAAGCACCCTGATCATGGCATCTACGAAGGCCGTATTTCCGCTGATATAATGTGCACGGTAAAAGGTAATTCCTATAGTTGGCCAGGAGCTGTTGCTGCGTTTAAACCAATCGTCCATCACTGAGTTTTCCGGCAGTTCAGGATGATAAATTCCATGCTGCGCCAATATGAGCGGGGCTTCAAAACCAAAGCCAGTCATCAGCAACCGGTCGGATAAGTAATGGAGAAGCGACACCATATTGGACTGTCCGCCTGCATCGAGGTAATCTAATGTTTCCTGTAGGATATCTGGCGGAACGGTCGATGCAGCAGCGTATTCCGGATTAAAATCACTTGTACCACTTACTATAATCAGGTGTTGACCTTGTTTATGTACCCTGCTTACCAGTTCGCTGAAACCAGGAATTGTACCTGGTCGACCAAGTATTCTCAGTATAATAATTTTGGCTCCAGCGATTTCCCTGTCAAGAAGTTGCGCCATATGTGCTTCGCTTTTTACCGCAAGCAGGTTGATACCCAGTGTTTGCGGAAAATCATCTGGCAGGAATTGCAGAGCACGGTGAAGCGTAAGCAAATCTGTATCTGCGTGCGAGAGAAACACTATTCCCTCTTTAGCCTGGTCTGCCGGGCCAGCAAGGGATGGTACTTCTGCACCTTTCCAGGTATAAAACTGGAACACATATTCTGTGAGTTCTGCCGGTGGCACCTGGTAGCCGTCTGCAGCAACCATGTTATCTATATAATCAAATATGGCTTTTACCTGCCAGTCACTATTAATAGAATGAAACCATACAGAATGTCCATCAAAAAGTAATGTTACTACATTGGCCAATGTACAGGGACCTAAACAGCCGCCTTTAGTCATGTGTACCACATTTCTTAGCTTACGTCTTAGCCATTCACTTTTGTACAAATCTACAGGCACTGCACTAAAGCCGCGATCTGTTCTTCCGCAGCAGCAGGCATTGTAACAATAAGACAAATGCCCCCTTCTTTGGACCAGGTTAATCGCTTTTCCGTCTGCCCTGGTAACACGCTGGCGTTTGATTTCACCCATTAGTTTATTTATTGAAATTCAGTTTAGCTTCAGTCAAAAGTATTAAGATTTCTTTACTAATGCCGGCAATAAACCTCATTTCTACATAAATATGGTTTCAGTTGGATTGTAGGGTTGCTTAGCAGGCCAAAAGCGAAACAACCCTGTAAACTCAGTTCTAAGTTTTTTCCTCCTTACTCTTACTTTAACCTGATAAGTGATACATCATCAACATAACAAAATGCGTTAGCTGCGCCATTAGCAACAAACCCTATCTCAATCTTTCCGTCCCTGACCGCAATATTCAAGCTGTTGGTTTGCCACTCGGAATTTTCCTTTTTGATTTTGCATTTACTAATCTTCCCATTACTTTCTGCATACATTTCCAACTGGTCGAATCCCGGAGAACTTCTGATTTTTGCGCTGAGGGTGTAGATACCGTCTTCCAGTCTCACAAAAGCTAATGAGGAAATAGTTTGGGAAACTTTACGCTTAAATGGAATTTTATCACCGAGGTTCAGGCTTTTTTCACCTATGACTGTTTTCCTGTCCTTGACAGAATTGAAATAATTTAGGACAGGCGAAACAGAATCACCAACTTCAATTTTATTACCTGCTGTAACAGTGGTTTTCCATCCGGTTAATTGTTGTTGCACAGGTTTAACCGGACTGGGGATTGCCCTCCTGTCGGCCTCAAAACTGGCGTTCTTTACATAATTATTATCATTACCAACAGCCCATTTTCCTGTAACTACATCGAGTCTCCACGAACTAAGAGAATTAAAATATGGCCATTTACCCTCAAATGAAATAGGGAACCATTGATTATAACCCAGCCCATTACCTGCAAAATTCGCCCAGCGGTCACCACAATAAATAACAGTTTCCTGTTCAGTCCCTTTTATCGTGTAAAAAAAACCTGTTTGAGTTACATGGCCAAAATCGTCTTCAGCACCTTTCATTACCATCATATCATTTGTAGGGGTATACGGACCGCGGATATCATCGGCCACTAAATAATAAACCAGTGAGGCATCCCAACCATATAGATTAGATGCCGCCATGTAATAACGGTCTTTGTATTTGAACATGCAGTTGCCTTCGCGTCCTGCGCCTTGAAAAACTTGTTTACAGTCCAGCAGATTCACTTTGCCATCTTTTACACCTATCTCAGAAACATATATTCTATTCCGTCCCCTGCCATAAGAATAAATAAGGTAAGACTTCCCATCATCATCTGTGAATATAGTTTGATCGCCGGTATTGGTCGTACCAATCAAATCCAGCATACTAATTTCCTGGTGCATTGTAAATTGCCCAATTGGGGAATCAGAAAGGGCAAATAGCACTTTTGCACCATGCTGTACTACCATCGCATATTTTTTTAATTCTTTTATGTAAGCTACTCCAAGGCGACCAACCCAGGCAGCCCCATTTTTGTTAACTTCTGCTTTGGTTAAAACATCGGCCTCGAAGGTCCAGTTCACAAAATCTGTAGAACTGTAACAGGTAACTGACTCAAATGTAGAGCTTGTGTTTAAGGTGATGGATGGATTGTTACGGTACTGATCGGCTTCGCGGTAATGTACCCCGTACCAGTAATATTTTTTGCCACCGTTGATTGGATCATTGAATTGGAAAATTCCCCCGCCCTGGCTATATATTGGCAACCCTTCTTTTGTATTCCAGAAAACATCATTCCGGATGGAATGCATTTGTCCCTTCACAATGTTTATTGATCCTGCCCCAAAACAACAAATAAAAAGCAAAACTGCGCTGCTGTAATATGTACTAAACTTTCCTTTTAACAGGATTTCAAAAATTGACATTGCTTTCTAATTAAGTTGCCGTCTAAAATAGGTAACAGGCTTGTATATACAATGGACAATAAAATTCAAAACATGGACATTCACACCATCAAGACAATAATAATTGCCTAACAGGTGTAGCAACCAATGAAATCTGATCTGATCCGATACCCAACATGATAGGGCCAAATATCGATTACTCTCTTAATTTGTAGATTTAGTTATATTCGAGAAGAGTAGAATGTACCGTAGTTATAGATTTACAGTGGTTTTGTCCCTGTATTCACCGGAAGTTGACCGATCACTGACCGGATGTTGATCGATGTGAACAGAGGGTGAACAGAGGGTGAACAGACCATGTGCGGGGCATGAACATAGCATTACAACGGACTTTAGCCGATCCACGGCCCTGTTCATGCCCTGTTCACGCCCTGTTCATGCTCTGTTCATTACGGTCAACCTCCGGTCAACTTTCAGTCAGTCTGCGGTCAACCCTGCCTGAAAAACCGAACCGTACAGCCATAAGTACCAATTAAGCCAGGCCTGTAGTTGCAATATGCGCAAAGAAAATTGCTCAGGTTTCTCAAGCTCCAGAAATTTGTTAAAATATGTTAACTGCTTGACTGCTATAAAGCCTTTGTATAGCTTAGCGAACAATTATTTTTAATTGACGTTATCGTATTATTAACTTATCTTTGCAGAATGTTTAAAATTAAACACGTTTTTATATTAAGTTTCACAG
>Ga0247815_10001447_pt1 | contig 18199 bp, 17 predicted proteins | sample UWRJL194509B1_FD_181014 | JGI IMG/M metagenome (GOLD analysis project Ga0247815, IMG submission 181014) | Plant litter microbial communities from Arlington Agricultural Research Station in Wisconsin, United States - UWRJ-L194-509B-1 | ecosystem: Environmental > Terrestrial > Plant litter >...
GCCGGAAATGGTGGTTTAATACGAGGATTACCTCTTTTGCCTTCCAGTGATTCAATAAGTGCAGTTTCTTCCCCGCAAATATAGGCTCCGGCTCCACAGTGAACATATAAATCCAAATCGTAACCTGTACCCAATATATTTTTTCCTAACCAGCCGGCAGCTTTAGCTTCGGCGATTGCTCTTTCTAAAATTTTGAAAACCCACATGTATTCTCCACGAATGTAGATATACGAAAGGTTAGCGCCCAAAGCAAAACTGGAAGTAATCATTCCTTCAATCAATAGGTGAGGAATAAATTCCATCAAATAACGATCTTTGAAAGTTCCTGGTTCAGACTCATCGGCATTGCAAACTAAGTGTCTTGGTTTTCCTGATTTTTTATCAATAAAACTCCATTTCATTCCTGCTGGGAAACCAGCTCCACCACGACCTCTGATTTCTGATTTTTTTACTTCTTCAACAACTTCGTCAGGTGTAAGTGTTTTTAAGGCTTTTTCTACAGAAGCATAACCACCATTTTGGCGATATACTTCGTAGGTTTTGATACCCGGAATATTGATTTTGTCTAATAATATTTTTTTTGACATCTTATTTATCGTGTAATATTATTTTATCCTCTCTGCAATCAGCGATTAACTGATCGATTTTGTCTTCTGTCAATTTTTCTTTGTAGAAATCGCCCAACTGCAACATCGGAGCATATCCGCAGGCACCCAAACATTCTACACCGGCAATGGTAAACATTCCGTCTGGAGTTGTTTCACCCATTTTAATGCCTAATTTTTCAGAAGTATAATCCATTAAATTTTCGGCACCGTTTAAACAACAACAAGAAGTCTGACAGAATTCGAACATGTATTTTCCAATTGGTTTTTGGTTGTACATGGTATAAAAAGTAACCACTTCGTAAACCTCAATTGGCTTGATGTGCAAAATTTCAGCAACTTTATCCTGTAACTCGATACTCAGCCAGTTATCGTGCGCGTCCTGCACTTCATGCAAAACAGGCAACAAGGCTGACTTTCTTTTGTCTTCAGGATAATGACTGATCAATTCATTGATGCGATTGATCAATGCTTCAGTCATGTTTATTTCTTGTTTGTAATGTTTACGTTCCATTTTTTATTATTTTGAATTTTAAATTTTAAATTCTAAATGTTTTCGGCATTTATAATTTATAACTCAAAATTTATAATTCATTTATGCGTCTAATTCTCCGGCAATTACATTTAAACTTGATAAAATAACAATGGCATCTGATAATAATGCGCCTTTGATCATTTCGGGATAGGCTTGATAATAAATAAAACAAGGTCTTCTGAAATGTAATCTGTATGGTGTTCTGCTTCCGTCAGTCACTAAATAAAATCCTAATTCTCCGTTTCCGCCTTCAACAGGGTGGTAAATTTCTGCAACTGGTACAGGAACTTCTCCCATTACAATCTTAAAGTGGTAAATCAATGATTCCATTGAATTGTACACATCTTCTTTTGGAGGAAGATAATAATCAGGAACTTCCGCATGATATTCATTTCCTGCCGGCATTTTTTCCAAAGCCTGACGAATGATGCTTAAACTTTCCCAAACTTCAGCATTACGAACACAGAAACGATCGTACGTGTCACCTGATTTTCCAACAGGAACAATAAAATCAAAATCTTCGTAAGAGGAGTAAGGCTGTGCAACACGAACGTCGTAATCAACTCCGGCAGCACGCAGGTTTGGGCCTGTAAATCCGTACGCCATTGCTTGCTCTGCTGAGATTGCACCAACGTTTACAGTTCTGTCAATAAAAATTCTGTTTCTTTCGAATAAGTTTTCAAATTCTTTCCAAACTGGTGGAAATTCTTCAAGGAATTTATCCAGTTTTTTGAAAGCTTCCGGAGACCAGTCTCTTTCAAAACCACCGATTCTTCCCATATTGGTTGTCAAACGGGCACCACAAATTTCTTCGTAGATTTCGTAGATTTTTTCCCTAAATTGAAAAACATAAAGAAAACCGGTATAAGCTCCGGTATCAACACCTAAAATCGAGTTGCAAATCAAGTGATCCGTAATACGCGCCAACTCCATAATGATAACTCTTAAATATTGTGCTCTTTTTGGAACTTCAATGCCTAATAGTTTCTCTAAAGTCATCCACCATCCCATGTTGTTGATAGGAGAGGAGCAATAGTTCATACGGTCTGTAAGAGGAGTGATCTGGTAAAAAGGACGATTTTCGGCAATTTTTTCGAAAGCCCTGTGAATGTAACCAATAGTGGGTTCAGCCTCAAGAATTCTTTCTCCATCCATCAACAGGATATTTTGAAAAATACCGTGGGTCGCCGGGTGTGTAGGACCTAAATTCAGTACTGAAAGCTCGCTTCCGTCTTCGTTTAGTTTCTCCTTAATTATTTTAGCATAACGATGCTCTGGTGATAATAATAGTTCTGACATTCTATAATGTTGAATTATTTATTTAGCAATTTGTTGTTGTTCTTCCAAAGAATCTGTCGTCTTTATCCGTTCTTCCGCTGTCTTCCATTGGAAATTCTTTTCGCATTGGAAAAGAGATCATTTCATCCATATTCAAAATACGTTTCAATTGCGGGTGCCCAATAAAGTTCACACCAAAAAAATCGTATGTTTCTCTTTCCATCCAATTGGAACTTAAGAAAATATTTGAAATCGTTTTTATCTCCGGTTTTTCGCCATTAAGATATACTTTGATTTTGATACGCTTGTTTTCGTACCAGTTGTGCAAATGATATACAATTGCAAACTGACGCTCCGACTCATTATCCGGATAATGAATTCCGCATAAATCGGTTAAAAAATGAAAACGTAAGTCGGCGTCATTTTTTAGAAAAAGAATTAATGCCGTTATTTTGTCAGCAGAAGTTTCCAATGAAAAAATATCTCTTTCCTGTTGAAAGTTAAAAACACTTTCATTGAATGTTTCTACAAGTTTATCCTGAATAAGGTTGTTTTCTAAAGCCATCTTATGAAATGTTATAGGAAGCTAATAATTCTTGGTATTCCGGAGAGCTTCTTCTTCTCACAGACTCACTTCTCACCAATTCTTGTAATTTCATTACACCATCAACAATTTGTTCCGGTCTTGGAGGACATCCTGGTACGTATACGTCCACCGGTATAACTTTATCGATTCCCTGTAGAACAGAGTAAGTGTCAAAAATTCCACCAGATGAAGCACAGGCACCAACGGCAATTACCCAGCGAGGCTCAGCCATTTGTTCGTAAACCTGACGTAAGATTGGTGCCATTTTTTTAGAAATAGTTCCCATTACCATTAACATATCAGCCTGACGAGGAGAAAAACTTACACGTTCAGAACCAAATCGTGCCAAATCGTAATGTGAAGCCATTGTTGCCATAAATTCGATTCCACAACAAGAAGTTGCGAAAGGCAATGGCCAAAGAGAATTCGCGCGTGCCATACCTACAACATCATTTAGCTTTGTGGCAAAGAAACCTTCACCAACAACGCCTTCAGGAGGGGCAACCATATTTACATTTGAATCGCTCATTTTATTTTAGATTTTAGATTTCTGATTTTAGATTTTTGCAAATCGTTAAAAATTGAAATCAATATTTAAAAATCAATATTATATTTGAGGTTTTTTCTTCCAAATCTAAAATTCTAAATCGAAACAATCTAAAATCTAAAATCTGAAATCAAAAATTGTTATTCCCAGTCTAGTGCTTTCTTTTTGATGATATAGAAAAAACCAACTAAAAGCAAAGACATAAAAACAATCATTTTCAGCATTCCTTCAATTCCTAATTCTTTAAAGTTTACAGCCCATGGATAAAGGAAAATCACCTCTACATCGAACAAAACAAATAAGATGGCTACAAGAAAATATTTTACTGAAAACGGAATACGGGCATTACCAACAGATTCGACACCACACTCGAAGTTTTTGTCTTTTGTTTCTGAGGTTCTTTTTGGTCCTAATTTTCCGGAAATAATGATAGTTCCTACCACAAAACCAACTGCAAGAATAAGCTGTATTAAAATAGGAAGATAACTGTATTGATCAGATTGCATAATCTTAGTGTTTTTTACTTAAAAAATAGCCACAAAGATAACTTTCAAGTCTGTAAATCACAAGTTAAAAAAGGATTTAAGTACAAGCTGTAATATGCTTTAAGCGTAATTTTTATTGATTATAAATAAAAGATAAGACTTTTGCATTTTATTTAACAAGAAAGCAAAAAAAAACGTTTCGAAATAAATCGAAACGTTTTTAAAACCATTCAGAGGCAAAAAAAATAAATTGCTATATTTTTCTTAGATAACTGCTACTTTAGCAGCAACTTTCCCTTTTCTTCCTTCTTCTTCTTCGTAGCTTACTCGGTCACCTTCGCGTAATTCTTCCGCGTTAATTCCTGAAGCGTGAACGAAGATATCTTTTCCTGTTTCTTCGTCTGTAATGAATCCATAACCTTTAGACTCATTGAAAAATTTTACTGTACCTGTACGCATTGTAATTGTAATAATAATTTATAATAAAGCAAATGTAATATATAAATTCATACAAAAGACATTAACCTGTTAATTTTTTATAAAAATTATTGATTCACAGTCTTTTCGCTATTTAAATTGTATTAAAATTTATCTCAAAATTCCCAAATCAAGAATTAATTATTTTCTAAAAACATCTATTTCATTCATATTTTTGTAATAAATAAACTACTTATTCAGTAAGGTTATTCTTTGAAAAATTATATAAAAAAAAGCAGCAACTAGATTAATTGTTGCTGCTTAGTATATTTAATTTTAAAATTTTTACCTGAGGTTTAGTTTAATTGACAATTCTTTTAACTGAGCATCATCAATTGCAGCCGGAGCATCAATCATGACATCGCGCCCTGAATTATTTTTAGGGAAAGCAATAAAATCCCTTATAGTTTCCTGACCGCCTAAAATAGCAACCAGACGATCAAGACCAAATGCTAAACCTCCATGTGGTGGTGCTCCAAATTGGAAAGCATCCATTAAGAAACCGAATTGTGCTTTTGCTTCTTCTTCTGTAAAACCTAAATATTTGAACATTAACTGCTGAGTTGCTTTATCATGAATACGGATAGAGCCTCCTCCAATTTCGTTTCCGTTTAAAACCATATCATAAGCATTTGCACGTACTTTTCCTGGTTCTGTTTCCAGCAAAGCCATATCTTCTGGTTTTGGAGATGTAAAAGGATGGTGCATCGCGTGATAACGACCGCTTTCTTCATCAAGTTCCAATAATGGAAAATCTACTACCCATAACGGAGCAAATTCTTCTGGTTTACGCAATCCTAAACGAGTTGCCAATTCCATACGAAGTGCAGAGAGCTGTGCTCTTGTTTTATTTGCTGGTCCGGAAAGTACAAAAATCATATCGCCAGGTTTTGCGCCTGTAATTTTTGCCCATTGTCCTAAATCGTCCTGATCGTAAAATTTATCTACAGATGATTTAAAAGTTCCGTCGTCATTGCATTTTGCATACACCATTCCTGAAGCTCCAACCTGTGGACGTTTTACCCAGTCAATTAATCCGTCAATTTCTTTACGGGTGTAATTTCCTGCTCCCGGAACTGCTATTCCAACAACCAATTCTGCAGCATTAAATACAGGGAAGTCTTTATGTTGTGCAAATTCGTTTAACTCACCAAATTCCATTCCGAAACGGATATCCGGTTTGTCATTTCCGTATGTTTTCATGGCATAATCGTAGGTTATTCTTGGGAATTTATCTACGTCAATACCTTTGATTTCTTTTAGTAAATGTCTTGTCAATCCTTCAAAAACATTCAAAATATCTTCTTGCTCCACAAATGCCATTTCACAGTCAATCTGTGTAAATTCCGGTTGACGGTCTGCACGTAAATCTTCATCACGGAAACATTTCACAATTTGGAAATATTTATCCATTCCACCCACCATCAACAATTGTTTGAAAGTTTGAGGAGATTGTGGCAAAGCATAAAATTGTCCTTCGTTCATACGGCTTGGTACAACGAAATCTCTCGCTCCTTCAGGAGTTGACTTAATTAAATAAGGCGTTTCAACTTCGCAGAAATCTAAATCAGATAAATATTTACGAACTTCCATCGCTACTTTATGACGGAACAACAAGCTGTTTTTTACAGGATTTCTTCTGATATCCAAATAACGGTATTTCATTCTGATATCTTCTCCACCATCTGTTTCATCTTCAATTGTAAAAGGAGGCGTTAAAGCAGCATTCAGAATATTCAATTCAGAAACTAAAATTTCGATTTCACCAGTCGGAATATTTTTGTTTTTGGCTTCACGCTCAATGACAGTTCCTTTTACCTGAATTACAAATTCTCTTCCCAGTGTTTTTGCCAGTTCAAAAACTGTTTTATAGGTACGGCTTTCGTCAAAAATAAGCTGTGTAATTCCGTAACGGTCGCGTAAATCAACCCAATTCATAAATCCTTTATCGCGTGATTTTTGAACCCAACCCGCTAGTGTAACTTCGGTATTAATATTTGAGGCATTTAATTCGCCACAATTATGACTTCTATACATTGATCAAAATTTTAGACTGCAAAAGTAAACACAAAATTCAAATTAATGCAGTAAAGTAATAACTTGATGCTTATAAAATTGAAATATTTTGTTAACAGGTAAATTTCTCACATAGAATTTCTTTAGATTTGGTCTACTCAAAATAAAACAATATAGATTATGAAAAAAGTTTTTCTTTTAGCTTTGATGTTGCTTGGTGTTTTCAGTATGAATGCTCAAACAAAGAATCAAATAAAATTTACTGCTAAAATTGCGAATAGAAATAGTGATACTTTAGTTATCCGGGGAGCAAATAATTTTAAACAAGTTATTCCAATTAATAGTAAGGAAGTTTTTGCAGCAACTTTTGAAGCGCCGAAAGGTTTCTATCAGTTTTCTGACGGGAGTGAAGTTTCTGCTTTGTATCTAAAACCTAATTCTGAAGTAAATCTTACGATGAATGCAAAAGAATTTGATGAAACAATTGTTTATAAAGGTAAAGGGGTAGAGGAAAGCAACTTTTTGGCCCAACATGCTCTTAGAGATGAAAAATTTCAAAAAGAGGCTTTTACTAAGGAAGCAGCGGAATTTAAGGCTTTACTGGAAACAAAGAAAAAATCGGATATCGAAAGAATTGATAAAGGGAATTATGACCCTGAATTTAAGACTGCCTTAAAAAATTCGTTTGAACAATTTAATCAGTATGCAGTTCAGATGTATGAGAGTTCAGCTAAAGCTAATGCACTTAAAGGTAAGGTTTCGCCAGGTTTTGATTATGAGAATTATAAAGGAGGTAAAACAAAGCTTTCTGATCTGAAAGGAAAATATGTTTACGTAGATCTTTGGGCAACATGGTGTGGACCTTGCAGAGCAGAAATCCCTTTTTTACAAAAAATTGAAGAAAAGTATCATGGAAAGAATATTGAATTTGTAAGTATTTCTATTGATCAGGCCAAAGACCATGAAAAATGGAAAAAATTTGTAGCGGATAAAAATTTAGGAGGAGTTCAGTTATTTGCGGATAATGACTGGCAATCAGAATTTGTAACCAGTTATGGAGTGACTGGAATACCAAGATTTATATTAATAGATCCAAACGGAAATATTTTAGAATCTGATGCTTCAAGACCTTCTTCTCCAGAACTTCAGGCTCAATTAGATGGATTATTGAAATAATTCTTTCAAATTTACAACGTTATCGTAATTTTAAATCTTTTTAAAAACACCAGTAAAACCAATGCTTCAGCGTTGGTTTTTTTGTTGTTGCCTGATTTCCAATGTTAAGCTTTTATCTAATGTTACCAAATTGTTAAGCAAAAGTTTTTTTAATGTAAACAATTATATATATTTGATAAAGATTTGATAACATTAATACCTCAAGATATGAAAAAGTGTGTAATTTTAGTTGCAATATTGTTCTCTGGAATTGTAGTTGCACAAGAAACAAAACCTGAATTAGAAGCAGTTGGAAATAAAGTAAGAGCAACTTACTATTATGAAAATGGAAAAGTACAGCAGGAAGGTTTTTTTAAGGAAGGTAAATTGGATGGGCTTTGGGTAGCCTATGACGAAAATGGAAATAAAAAGGCAATTGCGGAATATTCAGACGGACTTAAAACCGGGAAATGGATTTTCTTTAATGATAATAATATTTGTCAGGTAGATTATTCTCAAAGCAGAATTAATTCTGTTAAGAATTTAGAAGAAAAGATTGTGGCAAATAGAAATTAAGTTGATTTAAGTTAATTTGAAAAAGCGGGGAGAAATTTTTAAATTTCTCCCCGCTTTTGCTTTGTAATGTTTTATTTGTTTTCATCTTTTGCTTTTAAAGAAAAGAAAATATAAAGTGTAATTGAAGCCAAAACAATCCAAAATATATCAATAAAGAAAATCTGAATTTGATTTTGCAGGAAAGAATTCCAAAACCAATTGCCACTAACGATTCCATTTATAGCCGGAATCAAAAAGCCTAAAATACTTCCTGAAATCAAACAAAATTTATTGGTGAAAGCATTATTTTTTCTAATGATAAAAAAGACGGAAAGCAATAGCCAGCCTCCAAAATACAGTGTAAATAAATCAGATTGACTTAGAGGATAAAAAAGTTTGGCTCCAATAAACGAAAGTGCTGTAATAGGATACATACTTAAGCAGATTGCCAAATAAATTCGAACAACGGCTTCATTAAAGCGGCGTTTCTTTTCGGGCATATTTTTCTTATCCCTTGCAACCAGCCAGATCATTACGCCTGAAATAATTACAAAGCAGGTAATAGTTCCCAAAATAAAACTTATTATTTTTAGAGCATATCCTCCGTAATCGCCAAAATGAATGCGATATAAAACATTTTTCACCGCATCTAAATAATTGTTTTGTGTAACAGGATTTTTCTTAGCTACCTCTTTACCATCAGAAATGCGATAAACAACTTTGCCAATTCCGGTAAATTTTTTATGGCTCGCTAATTCACCTTCGACTAATACATGCATATTAGCATCACCGTAGTTCTGAATAAAAACGCGTGTAATTTCAAAATCGCTCCAATTGTTTTTAGTTTTTGCAACCAATTGTTCGATATTAAATGGCGCCGCTAATTTTTTATTCTCAAATTTATAATCAGGATCATTGTATTCTAATTCCTTGTAGAGCTTATCCTGATCTCCATTGTACAATGCCATTACTGCGGGAGCCACAATCAAAAGTTTAATCATAAAAAAAGCTCCGGTTACTGCATAAACAAACTGAAAAGGCAGACCAATCATTCCTAACGACGTATGAGCATCTGTCCACAGCGTCTTTAATTTTTCTTTTGGACGGAAAACATAAAAGTTGGAAACAATTTTTTTCCAGTGTAATAAAAGTCCCGTTACAATAGCAAATAAAAAAAACAAAGCCGTGAATCCGGAAAGATAATATCCAACAGGATACGGAATTTGTGCAAGAAAGTGCAGTCTGTATAAAAATTCACCCAATGAATAAGATTCTTCATAGGTGTAAGATTTGAAATTTTTTGTATCCAGATAAAAAAACTGACCTTCCTTTTGTTTGGCAGGAGCCAGTGTATCTTTTGTTCCTTCTAAATAAATAGCAACCCGTCTTTCGTTACTTGGCTTGGAAATAGTAATATTTCTTCCATGTAAAATATATTTTTTATCAAGAGTGTCCAGGGCAGTATTATAATCTAACTGTATTTCTTTGGTTACATTACTGGATTCACTTCTTTCCCAATTGATGATTTCATCCCTAAAAAAAGAAAAGGATCCTGCGAAAAAAATCACAAAGAGAACCACACTTATGACAATTCCACTAACGGTATGGGTATGGAAATAAATATTATAGTGACGATTGTTCATGATTATTGTACGGTTGTATTATAGGTTTGCCCCAGATAAATTAAAAATGAAAAAAATAATGTCAGAAAGATGTATAAACCCCAGATTTTCAATCCGTTTTTTGCTAAAAAAGCTATTACCATTAGTGCTACCCAAAGGATGAATCCGCTAAAAGCCATAGTCATCAGAATATTAGCGCGATTGATCCAGGCAGCTAAAGCCAGGTGAAAAGTTACTGAAACGAAATAGCCACCTAATATGGCCGCTGTGATTTTGGTAAAACGCTGCCATTTGGATTGAGTTAAGTACTTTGGATTTGCAGGCATATTAATTATAATAAAATTCTAATAGTGCAGCTACTATGAAGAGTAATAAAATGACTTTACTGCTTACTTTCTTTAGCGGCATTAATATAATGATCAGACTGCCAATAGTCATTAGCTGGATAAAAAACATCAGGGTGCCACAGCATAAGGATTGTGTAAACAGCCATAGACTATAAGCTAATAAGAGGAGTATTAATCCAGTAATTTTGGTTTGCTTTGGATTTTTCTGCATCCATTTTTCGAAACCTAAATCATACGACAGAACCGCTCTTTTTGATGTGTAGTATAAAGTATAAAAAGCTAAAAAAACGATAAGAGTTGCTATTGTTATCATAATCCTAATAAGTTAAAAACAACATTTGTAAATTACAGATCTGGTAAGATTGAATTTTTATGGAGCAAATTTAAGTTTTGAAATAACACAAAACAAATTATTCTTATTTATTCTAAATAAAACATTTGTTCTTGAATCTGAACAATGTTTAGGCTACGAAATAAAAAAACCTGTTCAAATTAATGAACAGGTTTTTTCAATCTAAAATTAAATCAACAATTAATGGGTATGTTTTGGATTAAAACCGTCTTCGCTTAATTCAGTATGCTCGTAATCAGCAACCATTTCAGCTTCATAATCGATTTTATCTCCTTTAGAGAATTTACGAATAATTTTCTCCATAATATCATAAATAACCGGAACTACAATAAGAGTAAGGAATAATGAAGAAATTAATCCTCCAATAATTACCCATGCCAATCCGTTTTTCCATTCTGCACCTGCGCCTGATGCCAATGCAATCGGGAACATACCAAATACCATCGCAATTGTCGTCATCAGGATCGGACGTAAACGTGCGTGATTCGCCTGAATCAAGGCATTTCTGATAGATTCTCCTGCAGCTCTTCTTTGATTGGTGTAATCGACTAGCATGATCGCATTCTTACACACCAGACCAATAAGCATAATTACCCCTAAAATAGTAAAGATATTCAATGTGTTATTTGTTAATGCCAATGCTAATAATACTCCAATAAAGGAAAGCGGAATAGCAAATAATACCACAAACGGGTGAACAAAACTGTCATATAAACCAACCATTACAAGGTAAACCAAAATAATAGCAGCTAATAAAGCAATTCCTAAAGTACCAAAACCTTCACTTTGGTTTTCCTGATCACCACCCCAGATGTAGTTTACACCGGTAGGTTTTTCTAATTTATCAATTTTTTCCTGCCATTCCGTAACAATTGTTCCTGCAGGGACCCCAACGTTCTGACCTTGTACGGTAACAGAGGCTGTTTTATCTCTACGCTCCAGTTTACTTGGTCCGGAACCTTCAGTGATAGTAGCAAATTGGTTTAATTTAATCTGCTGTCCGGCACCATTTATGAAAATTAAATTACTAACATCCGTAATGTTTTTTCTGTCAAAAGCATTGTATTTGATGTTGATATCATATTCATATTCTCCTGCCCTGAATTTACCATCGGTATTTCCGCTGTAAGCAGTCTGCATCGTTAAACCGACAGTTTGTAAAGACAAGCCTAAAGCTGCCATTTTATCTCTGTCGACCTGAACATTAATCTCCGGATTTCCATCTTCAACCGTTAGCTTGATCTCAGTAGTTCCAGGAATTTTACGCAATTCAGCTTCAGCTAATTTTGCAAATTTCATGGCACTTTCAACATTTGGTCCAGTTACAATTAATCCTAAAGTAGCATCTTCTGCCGTTCCTAAAAGACCAACCGGAACTGTTTTAACCTTGGCACCAACCAGAATTTTCTCTAGTTTACGTTTGGTTTTTGCAGCATAAACTGAAGCGTCATCCGTACGATCTTTTTGTTCGATCATTTTTACGTCAATCTCTGCTTTGTAGGCCGTTGCCTGAGACGCTCCAAGACCTTCACTTGTTTGTCCTACAGTTGTAATCTGACTCAAAACATATTCTTCACCTTTCAAGAAGGCTTCAGCTTTTTGTGTCATAAAGTTAGTCTGCTCTAATGAAGCATCTTTTGGCATTTCAATCTGTACTAAGAATTCACCACTATCAGAGGCTGCAAAAAATTCTCCTCCAATAAAACCTCCTCCAAGTAAAGAAAAAATAGATCCGAAGAAAAGCACTAATACTACAAGAATAGTTTTGATATAATGATCCAGACACCAATTTAATAAGTTTGAAACCCAGTTCGTAAAACGAGTCAAATAACTTTCAAAACCAAGAATAACTCTTCCGAAAAAGTTTTTGCCTTCAATATGCTCTAATTTTCCAAAACGGGATGATAGCCATGGAATGATAGTAAATGAGGCCAATAGAGAAAACATTGTTGATATAATTACCGTAACACAAAATTGTGTAATGATGTTAGATACCAGTCCTGTACTCATTGCTATTGGAAGGAATACCACCACAATTACAAGAGTAATTGAAGTTACAGTTCCTCCAATCTCGGCAGTACCATCATAAGAGGCACGAATTCGGCTTTTACCCATTTCCATGTGCCTGTAAATATTCTCCAAAACCACAATCGCATCATCGACCAGAATACCTACAACAAGAGATAAACCTAATAAACTCATTAAATTCAGGGTATAACCCATTAAATAAATTCCGATGAAAGTGGCAATCAAAGATGCCGGTATCGATACCATTACGATCAATGAGTTTCTGATACTATGTAAAAAGAATAACATTACAAGCGCTACCAGAATTACCGCAATTAATAAATCGTGTACAACAGAATCTGCTGCTTCCAGAGTAAAAATGGTACTGTCTTTGGCAACTTCTAATTTTAACTGAGAGGATTTATAATCTTTTTCTAAAGTTTCAATTGCTTTTAATAACTGCTCACTTACTGCAACCGCATTCGCATCAGACTGCTTAACAATTTGAAGTACAATAGCACTTTTTTGATCGACACGGGCAATTTTCTCTGCAATTTTTTGCGTATCCTGAACATCTGCAATATCGCCCAGACGAACCTGGATTCCATTTTGTGATGATACTACTAAATTTCTTAATTCCTGAACATTTTTATATTTACCTGCTAAACGGATTAATATTTTTTGATCACGGGTTTGAATGTTTCCTGTTGGGAAATCCAGATTGGAAGTTAAAATAGTCTGCTGAACCTGTGGAACAGAGAGACCATAACCCTGCATTTTTACAGCGTCAAGATTGACCTGAATTTCACGCTCTTCACCACCGATAATATTTACCTGTGCCACACCTTGCACACGGGATAAAACCGGAGCGATTTTTTTATCGATCAAATCGTAAAATGCAGCTTCGTCCATTTTTCCGTTGGCACCAAGCGTCATGATTGGTAAATCACTCAAAGAGAATTTAGTCAATGACGGTGGATCGGCATCATCCGGAAGATCACTTAAAATAGCATTGATTTTACGTTGTGCATCGTTCATCGAAATGTCTACATTGGCAGTAGATGTCAAGGTAATTGATACGATAGAAAGACTTTCGTATGATTTGGAGTCAATTTTTTTGATATTCTCCAAAGAAGCGATCGCATCTTCTATTTTTTTGGTTACGGTATTTTCGATCTCACTGGGAGAAGCTCCCGGATAAACAGTTGAAACCGTAATAACGTTGGTTTCAAATTTCGGGATCAGTTCATAGCCTAACTGGCTATAACTGAACAGTCCACCAAGTGTCAGGATTGTAAACAATACAATTACTAACGACGGACGTTTAATGGATATTTCGGCTAATTTCATATTTTTTAATGCTATAGGCTTTAGGCTTTAGGCTTTAAGCTTTAAGGTTTAAGTTCATATTTTGTTTTAGAATTTAGGCTTTAAGCTATAGGCTTTTAAAAAAGCTTATAGCTTATTGCCTATAGCTTAAAGCTTACTTAATAATTTCTACTGCGTTACCGTCCTGTAAGTTAATTTGACCTGTAACAATTACAGTTTCACCGTCAGATAATCCATTGATGATTTCAACTTTATCACCCAAAATTCTTCCAGCCGTTACTTTTCTTAATTTGGCAACACCATTTTCAGCAACAAAAATCTGATTACTGCTTACACTTCCTACGAAAGCATTTCTGGGAACCACCATAAGATTTTGTTTTTGTTGATTGGATGCAAAATTCGCTGTTCCGTACATCCCTGCTTTTAGGTCGTTATCCGAGTTATTAGCAATTTCGATTTCAACAGGAAAGTTTAATGATTCATCCGATTTTGAAGCAATAAAAGTGATTTTTCCGGAAAAAGTTTTATCAGGATATACACTGGCAGTTATGCTTACATTGTTTCCTTTTTTCAAGCTTGCTACCTGAGTTTCATTTACTGTAACGACTAATTTTAATTTAGAAACATTTACGATGTCAAACAAAGCAGTTGCTGGCATTCCGGCTAAGATAGATCCTGGCTCAACATATTTTTTATTGATAAAACCATTGATTGGTGCTTTAACCTTAGTATCTCCAACATTAATATTGGCTTGTGTCAAACTTGACTGAGCATTGGTCAGAGCTAATTTTGCCTGATCTAATTGTTGTTTTGTAACTCCGCCAGTTTTGTATGCATTTTCATATCTGCTGTAATCAGATTTTGCATTTTGATAAACGGCTTGTGCTTGTTGAGCACTTACATTAATAACATCTCCTCTAACGGTTAATAATGTCTGACCTACTCTTACGTAATCTCCTTCTTTAACCAGAACACTGATCACTTTTCCTGATTTTTCAGCTGAGAAAGTTAATTCCTGAATAGGCTGGAAATTTCCATTAGCAGTAAAATCCAAAGAAACTTCTTCTGTTTTTACCGGAGTTACTTTTACTGAAACAGCTGCATTTTTTTCAGCTACAACAGCCGTTTTAGCTTCGTTTTCTTTTTTATTATTGGTTAAAACGTATCCAATTAATGCCAATGCTCCAACTATGACTACAATGGTTATAATAATTTTTTTCATTTTGCTAGTTATTTAATAAGTGTTTTAAGTTCTCCTTTTGATTTGATTAGTGCTACTTCAGCCAGTTTGTAATCCAATACGGCTGATGTATAATTGTTCTGGGCTTCAATAGATGCATTTTCGGCATCCAATAAATCGGTTAATGAAGCAAGTCCCTGTAAATAATTGTTTTTGGTATTGCTCAGGATTTCTCCAGCCAATGTCATGTTTTCTCTTTGGTTTTCTATAGTAATCAAACTATTCTTAATTTGGGTTGTTGCATTTTTATATTCCAAATCAAGTGATAGCTGTGTGTCTTTAATGTCTTCCTGAAGAGATCTGATTTGCACATCAGCCTGTCTTACTTTTGCGCGGGTTCCGAATCCTGTAAAAATAGGAACTCTTAAATTCAATCCAATAGAAGAGAAATCTGACCAGTATACACCATCTGCAGGTTTTGCAAACCATGGCATTTCAGGGCCCTGTCCTATATAATTGTATCCGGCAGATAAAGATAGGGAAGGATAATATTGTGCTTCAACAGATTTTTTCTGAAAGATTAATAGTTCTTCTTGTTTTTTCAAAAGCAGATATTCCGTTCTGTTTGCAGTATTAGGAGCTTCACTTAATGCAGCAGGAGTCACTTCAAATTCTGTTTGTGGAATCTCGATTTCGGTTTCTATTGGCATACCGATGTAAAATTTCAAAGCATTTTCCTGTAATTCAACTGCATTTAATATTTGTTGACGCTGTGTACTTATGTTTGACATTTTTACGCTTACCCTGTCCAGATCAATTTTCTTCGCCAATCCATTATCAAATTGTCCTTTGATAATGTCTCGAACTTTAGTGGTATTTACGTAATTGCTGTCCAGTAAAATTAATTTCTGGCGCTGCACATACACCTGATAGTAGTTATTGGCTACTCTTTCAATTACCTGCTCTTCTGTTAGCTGATCATTGATTTGATAAAATTGACGCGTTGATCTTGCGGCTTTCAATCCTGTAAAAACAGCCTGGTCAAATATTGCCTGTGTTAATGATATTCCGGCAGTAGACGTCCATTTTTGACCAAAAGCAGCCTGAATCGTAGTTCCCGGCGCACCAAATCCTGCACCGTCTATAACAGTTGTCTGGATAACAGGGTTGTAGGTTAAATTTCCATTAGCCGAAATTTGTGGCAATGCGCGGGAGCGAACTTCCTGAATCTGGTATTCGCTGTTCTCAACTTCTAATTTTGCTTTTTTAGCTTCGGCTTTATTTTGAAGCGCGTAGGTAACAGCATCTTTTAGTGTTAATGTTGTGACTTGTGCGTTGGCTGAGATGCCAATTGAACACAAAAATATAAGAATTATTCTTTTCATATAGAGTTAATATTTGTTTTATTAATTGAATAGGATATTGCCTTTCTTCTTTTTAGTTATGATTTAAAAATCATGTTTGATATATAAATTGATTAATGATTAGAGTTTAAATTTATTAGTTGTTTTTCCAATTCTATAATTCCTTCCGGTGTAGCCATTGCTCTGGTATGGTATTCCAATGCTTCCAGTTCTATTTCCTGCGCCTCTTTTTCAGAAACCGTATTTTCATTAATATGAAAAACCAAAGTGTAGTAGAATTTTACATAAATATCAATGCTGAGATCACTTCGGTATAATTTTTCACGAATTCCTTTTTCTATATTTTCCCTGAAATATTGGGTGCACTGTTCAATTTCTTTCGATAATACAGTTTGGTATATTTCCGGGTAGTGTTTTTTTAATTGATAAATAGGCGATGTGTCCGAATTGTTTTTGAACATGTCACGAAACATTTCCCTGATTTCAAAATTTTCATGAATGGCATTATAGTTTTTGGCTACAATAGTATCAATGATCTCATGAACCTGTCTGTGAACCATCGAAGTGCTTTCTTCAATTAACACTTCCTTGTTACAGAAGTATTTATAAATGGTTTTTTTTGAAATACACATTTCACCAGCAATATCATCCATCGTAACACTTTTAAAGCCTAACTTTAAAAATAAATCGCTTGCCTTTGCTATGATTTTTTCTTTCATTTTTAATTTAAATTGCAATTACAAAGATAAATCGGAAACTTTGTTATAAAAAATAGTTTCCGCTATTTTTGTAATAATTTTACATTAATTTATTCATTTGTATCACTTATATACTAAATTCAAGATTGGCTATAAGCTTAATATCTTTTCCCAAAGCCAATCCTCCATTTTGGTTATAAGAATGATAATCAAGTCCAAAATCCTGACGCTTGATATCTCCTTTAATTTCGAAAGCTACTTTCTTGTCTCCGTTATAGGTATTCATTCCAATAAATTCTGCTTCAAGTTCAACAACTTTTGTAACATCCTTGATTGTTAAATCACCTTTGAAAAAATTGATATTGTTATTTACTTTCTGAAAAGATGTTGATTTAAAACTTATTATTGGATGTTCGTTTACATCAAATAAATCCTGAAGCTGTAAATAAGTATCTATCTGTTGGAAACTGTCATTTTTATTATTAACATCTAATGAAAATTCAACTGACGCATCTTCAATTTCGTTGTTTTCAATATTTACATAACCACCAAATTTATTTGTAGTTCCTCCCAAATAGGCAATTATCGAATGTCTCATTTTAATTAAAACATCTGACTGGCTAGAATCTAAGGTCCATGTTGTTTTCATACTATTTGGTATTGGTTTGATGATTAAAATTATCCTTAAAAATTAAGGAAACTTTTTTGGTTTTCTGAGTTTCCGTAATTACGGTGCAAATATAGACAGGAAACTCGAAACACCAAAAAAGTTTCCGTGTTTTTTTAATAAATTTTTAATTCATTGATTTTAAGTGCTATATCTTGATTTAATAATTCAGAATTCGATTTTAAAATTAGAAAGTGATAATTCATATTTGAATTGTATCTTTGGGGCACGTTAATCAGATTTCACTTTTATGCACCATATTAGCCAGTATCAGGAATTTTTTATCAGTTATTTAAAAAGCCAGACAATCAAAAAAGAACCAGCTACTCTTTACGAACCCATCGAGTATATTCTAGGTCTTGGCGGAAAACGTATGCGACCGGTATTGACTTTG
>Ga0247815_10001449_pt1 | contig 18146 bp, 12 predicted proteins | sample UWRJL194509B1_FD_181014 | JGI IMG/M metagenome (GOLD analysis project Ga0247815, IMG submission 181014) | Plant litter microbial communities from Arlington Agricultural Research Station in Wisconsin, United States - UWRJ-L194-509B-1 | ecosystem: Environmental > Terrestrial > Plant litter >...
TTTATTACTAGTGTAGATCGTGTTTGGCGAATAAAACCCGTGGGTTACCCGTGCTGGGTGACGGGTTTTGTCGGGTCGGGTCTGGGTTGGCCTCTGAGACCCGGGGGTTGACCCGTGATCTTGGCTAGCTCGAGGACGGTGACTTCTACGCAGGTCCGGGGGGTGACGCCGACGAAGCACCACCACCACAGGCACCAGCAGCAGCAATTCAGCATGGAGTCGACGGCGTCGCCGGAAGAGATCACGCTGATGTCCAAGGTGCCGTTTGCGACACTTCTGGGAAGGTGGGCGTACCTGTGCAACTGGACGCACCCGGACGCGCAATATGCTTGCTCGCTGCTAGCACGCACCCAGAAGGACCCGAAACCGGAACATTGGAAAGCTCTCAAACATCTTTCGCGTTACCTCGCCGGCACTCGCAACATGATGCTCGTCTACGCACTTGACCTGAATGCCACCGAACTCTTCACGCCTTACTCGGACTCAGACTACGCAGGCGACTCAGATTCAGCCAGGTCGACTTCAGGCATGGTAATGAAGATGGGAACGGGTGCGATATCGTGGTCTAGCAAGCTGCAACCTATCGTGGCACTCTCGTCAACAGAAGCCGAATATGTCGCGGCGTGTAAGGCTGGCCAGGAGGCTGTGTGGGTACGACAGTTCTTGGAAGCTGTCGGATACGACATGTCTGCACCGGCCACAATGTTCGTTGACAACAAATCAGCCGTATGCGTCGCAAGAAACCCTGAGCACCAGACGAGGATGAAGCACATCAACGTTTGCTGGCACTGGCTACGGGAGTGCGTGGAGAAGAAGGTGTTCAAAATTGAGCACATACCGACAGACCAAATGCCGGCAGACATCCTGACGAAGGCTCTGTCGCGCGCTAAGGTGGAATCTGGCCGCAGAATGCTGGGACTCGCGAGGACTTTTGCAGAACTCTTGGATTGAATGACCTCTCGGATCAGGGGGGTGTGTTGAGAGCACAGATGTATGTGATCCGATATGTGATCCGAGATGTTGATCCTCGGGGTTGCGACGGAACCGGAAGCATTGCTTCTCTGACTTCCGTCGTGCCCCAGCTCCAGCCCACTCGTAACCTCGTGACCTAGAGCTGCCGCTCATACCCCTGTGGTGATGTCCCACTGTCTGATTGTTTGATCTGGAGAGCTTGATGCACAGATCTTCCCATCTGAAGAGAAGACGACTCCATCGACTCGATATTTGTGACCATTCAGAACCCAAAGAAGATCCCCCATCTCAGCATTCCAGAGGCGCACGGTTTTGTCCACCGATGCCGACGCCAGGCGACAGCTATCAGAAGAAATTTTTTCTGGGGACCCGGCAACCGCACCAAGGACCCCGTGCCGGCCGATTTGCTTCCGCCCAGCCAGCGGCCCAAACCAGTTTGTCCAGCACTTCCCTTCGAGTCCGTACTTAAGCTACATATCGGAAATATAATATTAAGTAAATCAAAAATGTTGAGGTTGAGCAAATACACAAAATTGCAGCTGCATCGACCTGTGACTAGTGAATGAGCTGTGTCCTGGAATACCGAGACAAGATATTTACGATTTGCTCAACCTTAAACTCTTGAAGTTTGATTTAATGAAGATAAAACCTGATTGCGGGACTTCGGATGTGATGGTCGCACGAGTATCGAGAACTCGTATTTTGAGCCATCTGGACGTGCCACCGGGATTCTCCGGCGCGTCGTGCTTTGCTTCGCGCCGCTCTCGTTCGCGTTATCTTGCCCCGCCGCGTGCGCATGTGCTGCGCACATGTCGGGGACGGAGGTAACATCGAGGGCGCGCGCTAAAACTGCCCAAAACAACCTCGTTTCTGCTCGTCGTGTGCTTGCTGAACGACTCAGCCAACCCGACACTGGTGCCGAGTCGTCGCGCACAGTGAGCAAGCGCAAGTTTGAGCAAGTTAGCAAGAGCCTCAAGGACAAAGAGAACGACCTCGACACGCTCAAAACTGTCGCTGCAAAGGCCAAGGTTGAGACGAAGTCGGCACGTCAGTCGGCGTCAATTGCGCAGAACAACCTTGCCGCGTCCCGCGAGGCCGCCGAACGCTTCCAGCGTCAGAATGAAGAGCTTAGTCGTCACGTACAAACCCTTGAACAGCAATGTGAATGCCAACAGCAACAGCTCGACAAAGCCCACGTTCAGATTCAGATCTTGCGCAAGGAAGTCAGGGCGGGCCGCGAACGCGAACGACGTGCCAAGGAGTCCCGAGGTCGCATTGTCGCTACTCAGCGCATGACTGCCAGAACTGTGCAACTCAAGAAGGGCAATTCTGTGCCCGATCGCATTCGGTTGCTGGTTATGTCATTGGTGTGCAACGTCGGACTGGCACAGGACTCTGTGCCTCGCGCTCTCGAGATCTTCTGCGACCACCTCGACCTGCGCCTTGTCGGCAGTATCAGCCCTCGCACAGTTGCAAGTATTCTTGCTGAGGGAGACGTTATCTCACAGATGCAGCTTGGAGAAGAATTGCGGACTGCCGAGGGTAGGTCATGCTCGCTCAGCAACTGAGCTTAAATTGATTCATGATTGAACCTTGTTGCAGCGATCTACTGGTCTGCTGACAACACCATGCATCGTTCGATTCAGTTCAACTCTCAGATTGTCACGCACACGCAACCAGACGGTTCTCATAAATCGTCATTCGTTGCCGTCCAAACAGTTCCGGACCACAGCGTGGACACGCAGACAAAGATCTGGCTCGAGAGCGTTGGCAAGATGGCGGCGGCCCTCAACGACAGTCCGCGTGGCAAAGTCGCCGAGTTTCTCTTCTCCCGCCTCTACAAGCACACGAAGGGGTTCCATGCAGACCATGCTAGTGACTGCAAGGCGTTTGCGGCAAGACTCCAGACAATGTGTCGAGACGCCGACCGGTACGAGCGTGGCAGAGATGTACTCGACCGGTTGAGCCAGTCCGACAACGGTGCATATGCGCAGCTCGTGATTGACTCTGCCTCTTCCATGATTGAGAACCTTGGTGGCGTCGAGGTCTGGGAGGCCAAATCAGCGAAGGAGAAAGAAGAGCACTGGGCGAAGATGTATGCTGATTTGGCCACCGAGCGCGGCGAGACCGAGTTTGCCAAACTCTCACCGGAGCAGCAGGCAGACATCGACGAGTTTATCTACGTCGGGTGTTGCATGCACAAAGATCTCAACGCAGCTGTCTACGCACACAAGGCCATTACCGAGCTCTATGACCGCGATCCCTCGATATCTCGTCCCGTAAAGCTTGCGAACAAGGATAATGCTGCTGCGATACAGGCCGGCCCATCTGCAGCACGGGATCGAGTTGAAGCGGTGTCAGTCGGAGGAGGTGTCAAGTGCGTGCAGCTAACAGCCAAGGTTGCCAACGACAAGGACGAGAACAAGGGTTATCATGACCTCTTCAAAGCATTCGTCGAGCAAGAGTACAACTACCGTGTTGCTGTCATCTTTCCAAATGCAACGGCCACTCGCTTCCAGTCATTTCTCGAAGGCGCGGCATTTATTATGCGCCACCTGGACCTTCTGCGGCGTTTCCTTTTGTTCGTTCGCGACTCCAAGGAGACCATGTCCTTGACACACCTCGAGGAGAACGTTCAGCTTGCACTAGATGATGGTCCGACTCTCACCGAGCTGGCAACCATGGCACTCTATCTCTTTGCCGTCAGTCATCCTTATTGCCGTCGCGTCCGCTCAGACGATGTCAATGCTCTTGAACTCGGACCGCTCCACGATGCCACAGTCTTTCACTGTGCTAACATTGCCGCCAACCCTGATCTCATTCTCGCACTCGATGCCACTCCATCTACGGCGTGTCTCTACGGCGATGACTGGCGAGATCCTGAGTGTGTTGCTGCAATCAGAGAGCTTCAAAAGAAGGGAAAGCTTCCAGGGCTACGCAAGGTCGTTACGGCGTACTTTACTGGCGCAGAGAAGGGTTGGCGACGATTCTCTCAGGAGCATGAGACTGGCGGCCAGATCGATTCTATGTCGCGGGAAAAGCGTGCCATTCGCTTTGTCCCAGCAACAAACGACCGCAACGAAGGGGCGCTGGGTCGATATAAAGTCTTCAAACGCGCACGACCAAACGCATCTGTCGCTTACTTCAACTCAGTTACTCGTGTCAAGCTCAACGGCACCGACAAGTATGCGGAGCATCTGAGTGCCGCCGACTTCGCATATGCTCGCAAGTCCGCTCGAAGTAATGCCAAACTACGAACCAAGCGTCGGGAGAATGACCTCGTCATTATCGCGCGGCATAATAAGGTGGTATCGCAACGGGAGAAGCAGGCGGCGAAGATTCGAAAGCGTGCTGCAGACAACGCACTCTTGGACATGATCGGGAGCAGGCGCTTCCGTGATCCTGAAGAGGTCACTTCATTAATCAAGGTGAAGAGGTTGGATGAGGAGTTGAGGTGGCACCGACGTCGTGGGGTTCCAAAGGCTGTGCCACAGGTGAAGGAGTTGAAGGGTAAAGAGGCCAAAATCGCGGCCTTGAAGATAGCTATTACAAGATACAACGACTCTAACCTTTGCAGCGACTCTGAAGAAGACGGTTAGTGGTGTTTTTTCAACCTCAATCGGTGCTGACATGCCACAGAGAACAATGATTCTGACGATTAACACGCTCATTCCACTTACACCGTACCTCCCATGCTTAAATTCCTTACGATCAAAGCTTAGCTAGTTTTCAAATCCTCTGAATATTTTCAAGTAAAGGGGAGAGAAACTGAACTAGAAATACGGACTTCGGCGTCGGGAAGCAGGTGCGGAAGCAAACCGGCCGGCACGGGATTTGCATGGGTTTGCCGGGTCCCCAAGAAAATGTCACAGAATTCACAGGGCCGGAATGGCCGCTCAGGTTCCGTTGGCTCGCCTGACCTGGTGTGACATTCCAAACACACACGGCGCTTGATTCAGTGCCAGATGCGACCCATTTGCTGTTGCGAGCAAAGTCTACTGACATGACCTTTCCATCTCCGCTACGCATTGGAGACATTGCTTCCTCGCCCGTCCGTGTGTCCCAGATGCGGACTGTGCCATCCTCAGAACCAGAAGCCAGAAGGCGACCATCAAAAGAGCACGAAACGGAACGAACCGCGCTATCGTGACCCGTGAGCGTCATAACGGCGCTGCCACCATGCTGGTTGATACCAAATTTATCCACTGTGATCAGGCCGGCGCAACGTGAGGAAAAGTTCTGATAGACAAGTGAGTTTCTGTCTGCGAACGGGAGGGCGGAGATATAAATGTGTGTTGCGCTCCGCTCGATTGCCTCTCGAGACGATGCCACGAAGAATGTAGCATCTCGGAGGAACTGTGAGACTATGGGATCATCGACCTGCAGCAGATTTAGTAGCACCACGGTGGGGGAGGCACTCGACTTACTACAGAGCCTGCTATTAGCAAGAGTCCGGACGCAAGACCAACCTTGCCCAAAGCACTGAGCACCTCTAGCCAAAACATCAGCTTTGAGCGTAAAACCCGACCGATCTCTGTGTCTAGTGCTGAAGATTGGGAAGCAAAGTCGTCGATAAGACTGAAGGCCGCCACGTGATGCGCCCAGTGCAAGCATGCGTACTCGAGAGCAAGTGTGATGCAGTCCGCCTTGGTTGACAGATTGGCCTTGTATGAAGAAGTGCTCTGTGAAATGTTGAAACGAAGGTTCTTTGCAATGAGACGAAGGCACGCGTGGGCCAGGGCGTCGTGGCCGAGCGACTGGTGAATACGAATGTGGCTAGGAGCGCGACTATATAAGTAGTCACCGAATGATGCGTGTACGGTACGCAGTCCAGGCATGTCCTCGTCCTCAGGCACATGGACGACGGCGTGCAGTCAGGAGAGGCTCGCGCTCACCCTGTAAGGCTCTAGATCCAAAAGGTCTGCCAAGGCCGTCACGGACAACGTCATGCGAGTGGAGAGGAGTGAGGCGAGGAGACGCTGCAGAGCTGGAAGTTCTGTTGCCTCGACCTCGTCTTCTCTTGTTGCGTCATTTAGAATGATCTCGTACATACGATCAAGGGGGCCTGCTGCTTTGTCGTTGAGACTATTGCGAGAGGAGTTGAGTAATCTCTTGAACTTGGCAACGGCTGCAGCGGCCCCTACACCAAAGGTATGCTCAACGGCGGTTGCAGCAAAAATGAACAGACCGTCGCAAAGCAAGACGAGCTCTTCTATATCTGTGTCCGTGATACTGGCTCGGAGCTTCGGCTTGCCAGAGAGTTTGGTGTTGAGAGTTTCGGTGATGTATCGCCTGATATCTGCATTGACCTCTGTGGCATCCACGGTGTGAAGTCGTAGGATCTGACTGAGCTTGTCGTTCGAGACCGAAGTGTCTCGAATCTGAGACTCGGGTCGTGATGTGACGAGGAACTTGACTGGCAGCTTGGGGTTGGACCGTGTTAGGCTGACGAGCGCTTCGAGCATGCTGGTGACAACAGCGTGACACTTGGTGTCGTCGAGCATGCCGTCGGTAGTTTCCCCACCACACTCATCGAGCGCATCTATGACAAAAAGAATCGGTACGCGCACGTCTTTCAAGGATGAAAGTGGCGTGCGAAGAAGGTGCTCGACCTGTGCTGTCACCTCTTTGTGTTGGATCTCGTCATGAATGGTCTCAGCCAGAGCAAGACGGAAGTCAACAAAATCCCGAGCGAGAAGCCGAGTAAGAGTTGGAATCACGCAGCGTATGTCGCGCTGTGTTGCCAAACCAGTGGAGCGCGAGCAGAAGAAACTCCCACCGAGCATGATCTCAGCGTCCGCACTGGCCTGCTCGCAAACAGTCTTTGCGATCGTGGTCTTGCCAGTACCCGCCATCCTCGTGATCCAGCAGATCTGCAAAGAATTTGGATCTTTGATCCATGCTGCCGTCTCGCTCAGAATGCGCACGCGCGTTTGCTTCATGCAGCCGGAGTTTAACTGCGCGTCATAAACCGCCTGTGGAACATGCCGTTCTTCCAGAGCTGCGACATGTCAGCAGGATCCTCGTCCACTCAATTCAAGATAGCATCTCACCGGCAGTGACTTTCTGAAGCGCCTTCTCCTATAAAACCAATGAGTACAGATTCAGCACGCTCCGAAGAGGCTACAGACTTGCACCTCTGCCGTTTGAATGATGTTAATGGCCCAGTTGTTGTTGTTGACGTTGTTGGTGGTGTTGACGACAGAACCGCTGCCAAAAACGGTGGTAGCATTGCTGGTCTGATTGACGATGTCTGCCTCTGAAGCGTGCTGTTCTTCAACGGCTGCAGGGTGTAAGTCATTGACTCGAATGGCTAAAGTATGAGAAGTGCCTAACCAGCGGCGATCGTCTTCCCGTGCTTCTTCATCAGCTTCTCCGCTTCGACCTCTCGCCGCTTCACACAGGGTTCCTGCATATCTTTCGTAATCCCGGCGACATTCGTCTCTACCACCACACCATTCTCGAGCTATGACGATATCAGAGGGAGGAGGCCACCGACAAATGCGTGATCTCACATGGAACTCGTCAAGAATGGAAGTCGTAGCACCAACGAGGATCCTGATATCTCTCACATCGACGCGTGACTTCGCTGCTTCGGTGTGTCGATCGCGACCCAACTTGATTTCCACCGAGCTGCGCAGTTGTCCGATTTGGCTTTGGGAGACTGGTTAAGCTAGGCTAGCACTGTAGATCCTAATACATACCTTGAAAGACTCTTGAGGCGTTCAGAGAGGCTGGAAGTGGTTGTTCCTTGTGGATCCTTGGCGTGCGTGTCCGCGATTTTCATCAGGATTTCAAGCTTGCTCTTGAGCTTTCCGAACTCGTCTTCAGCCTCAGCCGTTACCTGAAACAGAACTTAGATGGAAATGCTGCATTCTAAAGTAGCTATTGTAGTACTTCGCATTGCTTCCAGATCTTGAGAATCTCACCGAGCGCGGAGTTGAGCGGAGGGAAGGCGTCTGATGCGCCATGTACGACCATCAACAGGTCATCGTAGACGGATGCTATGGTGGCGGGTTCGGAAGGCTTCAATGAATGCCGTGTGCATACCGTTGCTGAGTTTGGGGTGTATTCGGGTTGCGGCGATGGTTCAGGTGCTGGCGCCTCGAGCGCAGGAACGTCCACACTCGGCATCACGCTCGTTTCTCGTACGATCTCCGTCTGCCTCGTGAGCACAGTCGCACTAGAAGTCTATGGTATTACTTGGTCATGCGTAACCGCTGGCTCCTGGCTACTGCGAGGCGATCGTGACGGGGTTGTGAGCGCGCTCTGACCCGAGCGTGGCCGTAAGAAACCCTTGAACTTGACCATTGCTTTGTTGTATTTTTGTTTCATTTCGTCTGTTTTCGGTTTGAAGATGATAGATGACTGTGAGTGCACGGACGACGACGACGACGAGTGATGAGGGCGTGCGGAATGTCGAGAGACAAGGTCGGCCACCTTGTACACGCCTTTCGACCGCTTTTGGTCTTCCTCTTTACATCCAGTTGTGAGTTTCAGGACAATTCCGGGGGTGTGCCGATCGGGAGCAGACAGCGTTTGGCCACCATGCCCCAACGGACACTCCGGCTTCCACACGGTTCACAGGGTTCGATCCGTATCCAAAGCTCCAAACCCGCTCTGTCCGGGTCAGAAATTTGATTCTCCCTGACAGCATGCCACCGCTACGGCTGATCTCGGTCTCGTCGGTTAGTGCCTGTCGGTGGCGTCTTTAGACGGTCTGGATTCACGCGGCGCTGGCTTTGGTCTGTTGCCCTTCTCCGTCATTGCGTGCCCGAACCTTCTCAAGACGAGCTCTCTTTCTTCTCCTTTTCTTCTTGAGTTAATGCGCGCAAGTTAGCAATGTCAATATACTAGGTGATGAAGAACGTAGGAAGGATTTCAATCGGAAGACGGACGCACGCTGGCTCGACGAGTGCACAATGTCACCCGCACAGAGCGCGGCGAGAACGGCATACATCGGCCGAGATGAGTTACATATACAGATTAAACATGACTTGAATGCGAAAGCGAGAAGAAGGCTGGTTGGGGTCAAGCGGTGTGGACAGACAAGGCCGCCGCGCCGGGAGGATAACATCCGCGAGCAGCCCCGACGCGGGTCACTCAGGAACGAGGAACATTCGAGCTGCAGAGCAGCATGCTGCAGGAATGAGTCTTTTTGAACAGCTGTCGCGAGGACTCCCAGAGTGCGAGCGTTGTGGCTGACGCCAACTGTGAACTAGCTTCGTGCTGGCGCGCAACGCCTCATCGACCATAAACATAACCAGTCAGGAACAATCATATATCAATAAACCGAGCACGAACATCATTCGTTGAGGATGAGCCCTCTTTGATCGAGTAGGACGACTGAGACAACAGAGTGGAGATAACTGGCAAATCGAGAACCGGTCCGATTACTGGATGTTGCCAGATCGCGGTCCGGTTTCTCCAGCGTCAATCTGGCCCCGCCATTTCTTCCCTCTCCCCGCCGTCGTGGGTTCGTTCTTTCCTCAATTCGTTCCTCTTTGTTCTTCCCTCTCTCCTCAAGATCGTTTCAAGCAACATGGGTCGCATCGATGCATCGGGTTGGGACATTTGTGAGGGGCCTGGGTCGATGCGCGGGGAACATTACAGGCACGGTCGTCTGGCGATGGCTGGTCACGACGCGCCATTCTATGGCATGTGCGTAGGCTCGCCTTTGCATTGAGCCTGTTGCTATTTGCTTGCGTTCCGTATCTGTGACTTGATCCGCACACTCGTGCTGACCTCACCTTTCCCCGTACTCGTGCTTGCTCAGCGTCCTTTGCGCTCGACGCACAACCATCAACTGGTAGTCCTCAGAGTAAACAGGAAACAGCATCCGGTAGACTTGTCGCAAGAGTAAAGAATCGACTTGGCATCGTGGAGGCGAGCGACGCGAGGCATGTGTACCGGGTACGTCTGCGCGTGGGCTCAGTTTGGTTGTGTTGCTTTGGGCCACCCTGTTTCGGTTGGCGCGGGCTCGCTTCGTGTGGTGTGGTGATCAGAACACGACGCGAACGGTCAGCTGGGCCGAGCGTCGTTGTTTGGAGTTTCAGCCACACAGCTGTCACTTCCCTTCCCCGCATGTCGTTCGTCAGGTTCCCCTCGTAATCCCATTCGCCTCGATCCCTCACGCCATGCTCTCATCGTTCTTTCTCCTGGCCCTTGCTAACACTATGATGCCAGACCTGTTCCCGCTCGCTGGCGAGGCCGTCCTCATCACAGGTACAGGGAAGCACCGGTCGTTGCACCAGCACTAGTCATTGCACCACCCGTTTTTCTCCCTAATCAAGAGCTCCCACCTCAATTAGACGAAGTAAAAATGTTTAAAGCATAACAGCCAGTATATTTATGTCAAAATTGTGGCTCATATCTTTGATATGAATGGCTATGGTGATGTCTGCAGGGGTGGTGCATCTCAAGTTGAAACGGTCAAAACATGGCCAATTGCTTTCCCCTTTTTTCACAGACTTTCTAAGGTCGTCAAATACTTACTGTGTATATTCATGCCAAATTTCAGGGCTAGGGACCCCGATGTTATGAAGATACGAGCACCTGTGACTTTGGGTGGTGCACGGGGTGGTGCATCGACCGACGGGCGCTTATATCTCGTACCCCACCACACCCGTATTTCTATGCTTTCAGAGCTGAAAAACTGTACAAGCCCGCTGAATGCCACATTCGTCGCGTCCCGTTGATGCCTTCAGGTCTAACTTTCTCTGTTGGACGGGGATGCAGCGCAGCTTGGTCGACCTGCTCGAGCTTGAGCTTGTTCATCCGCCGCTCGACCACCTCTGCACCTTCCTTGAACGACGTTCTAAAGCACCTCTACCTCTATGATTGGCACGATATCCCACCAAATTTCTGGTTTGATGCCGCATCTGGCTCGACGCCGGTTGTACACGAGCTTTCCAAGCAGTGCGCGTATGGTACCGGACGCGACTTCCCGTTAAGCCCGTTACCTGCGTTTCACCGCACTAGCTGGTAAGCCGCTGCTGCGCACGGCAGGTTACGGTCACGAATGTTGTGTGATACTGCCTGCCATCTCTGAATGACTTGGCTCTGACACAGGTTTGCCTCCCAAATCACCGTTAGAATCGTGAAACACGATACCTCCTACATATAGACCACATCAAATGGCTCAGGAATGTTCAGCCCAAACTATGCGGCTGAAACCCGAAGGTAGATCAAGATAAATCGGAGATGACTGGCACAGCGAAGAGTAGTTAGGACAATGCACTGGCAGGACATTGGTTACAGCGTCCTAAATGAGACAAAGATTGTGCGTGAGTGCGGGAGGGAGACAAAGATGTTGTTGGCAAAAGATTCATGTGCAGACATCTGGTAGGTTTACACAGGTGGGTTCGCGCAGGTAGTGCCAATACTGCCGTGCAGCTGACGCGAGTTGCGTGCAGGTCTGAGTTGTTACGTCGTGTGAGCGACCCAACTTTGGAATAAGAAGCATGGCCGCATAGGTAAGTCAGGTAGTGTTGGTGATGCAAGCGAGGCCGGTGCACTCGTTGGGTCGCGCGGTGTAACACGACAGACTTATAATTACGCGTGCCACCCGGTAATCATGGGAAGGTTAGCCGCTTGTCAGGCGTGTTCCACGGGGTTTCATTAGCATGTAAAACACTCTAGATAGTTGGAATTAGTTTCTATAGAATCGAAGAGAGCGACAGAGGAAGGAGCACCCGGTTTTCCACCCCAGCCACCGATCGATCGCTCTCGCTGTTCCCTACAACGTTGCCACTTGAACACTGTACACCCCGCTCAGACCATTGCGTCTTTCTCTTTAGCCTCTCCCCGTCTTCGAACATCATAGTGCTTCGTTCCCACGTCTCGCCTCCATCTCGTCTGGCGTTCCTTGTCTCTCTCTTCGCCTCTCTCCTCGCCTGGCTTCCACCTTTTCCCTTGTTCCAACCGATCTCGTCCCACTCTCTCTCGTCTCGCACCTCGTCTCTCACCGTTCCGTATCGCCTCTGAGTTTCTCCCTTCCGTGTCTTTTCTCTGACTCGACCCGTATTGCGCTGACCTCATCCCTTGCTTCACGCCGTTTCGCGCGTCTCAGTTCGCCGCCCGTTATTCACCTCGGCGCCTCGCCCTTCTCGTTGTTTCTTTAATCGATTGTGTCACAGATTTGTATTCAAACCTCGTAGGCATCATACCCGATCCTTACCCGCGGACACCGCCAAGCGTGCTGGAAACTCGATCGAACAACCTTGTCTGACAAGTTTCTGGCAAGTAATTCAAAGCAGCAGCCAGACCTGCCTAGCAGCTGCCGTGGGTCAATGTGTGCCTATTGATTAGCTACAGTGATCTGGCTGGCGACGTGAGTGCAAGCCTGCGTATAGCCCAAAATGCAAGGGAGTTGCAGGTGGGTAATTCGAGTGAAATGCAGTTTGCGACGTAAGTACTGAATCTGACCGGCCCGTGGTCTGGTGTCAAGGTGGGCCGGCTCGCACAACCCACAGCATATCGGTAAATGATATGTGTTCATAGCTTAGCGTAGTCTAGTACGCTAAATGATAGCATTTAGGCGCAGGTGCAGGGTGTGTGGTACAACTCGGGAATGCTCGGGGAAGTTGCGCATTGCGGAGAAGGCCAGCCGAAAGGACATGAAACGCCCCATAAATCTGCCTACATACACTCCTCAATCGTGTTCTTTGACTTGGTTAGCGCTTGCGGTGGGGTCTGGGCAACAAGGCGAGGTTCAAATGGAAGTTCGGTGTATGATGCAATGACCGGTACTTGCCGATGTCGTGGGAACTTCCGATTATGCCAGGATTTTGGGTGGTGACGGCTCACACATCTTCGCCTGCCCGCGTATTATTTAAGGTATTTTAGTTGCATAAAGGCTGTTTCCATGACTATTTATTACGCAATATCTCATTTGCGGCCAAGAGAAGCCATTTTAGGGAGGTTCTACCGCGAAAATGGATGCGAGCTCGAGGAGGCATATTTAGCCACCGACTAGGCAAATTCCGAAGATCGGCTCAAAGCAAAGGGACGGCACATTCGGGACCGTAACTAGCTGGTAAGCCGCTGCTTTGCACGGCAGGTTACGGTCACGAATGTCACTGGACTTGAGCTATCGAAATCTGGTTTTACTGAGTATAGTTGAAAGCTTCTTGAGCATCGCTTGCATCCATTTTGCAGTTAAAAGGGTCAGGAACCACCGGCTGTTGCTAGCATGTATGAGTCGACCAAATGCATTGAATTGTGTTAGGCCAGCCTGGCAGCAGAACAATAGAAGACAATGTGCAATGGGGAGACAAGAGGACGGTGATGAAACAAGAGGCAGGAGGACAGAGGTACTTATGAACGGATGGAAGAGTACATGTGTATGAGCAAGTGCGCGCGCAGTGCCACGTACAGATTGGGTTGCAAGTGCGGTATTGAGGATGTGAATCAGTGTGAGAAGGTTGTTGCTGTGGCTCGTTAGAACAAGGAGTCACGTAAAGATAGGTCAGGGACCCACCTGACACCAGCGACACATTCCAGGACCAGCAGTATGTGCTGCCACGGGTCGCATGTGTATGGCATGAGCAAGATGTCAGTCCGCGTGCGCCAACAGCTACAAAGACAGCTATAATTGCTATAGCGAGTCAGTTTGGCCAGACCAGATATTCAGAGTTGCATTGCAGAACACGTTCAAATGAGCCACGTGCGCTGCTCGCCCGCGTCGAGTCCAGCTCGACTCATCGGCCCATACAACTGCACGGAAACAAGCGAACCAGAACACAGTACGGCTAGCAACAACCGGAAGAGTAGTGCGTGCGGCATAGGAAACGCAGGTGGGCAGACACTCTTGTTGGATTGTGCAAGCCGCAGCAGACCTGCTTGCAATGCGACCAAGCAACACGAGCCAACATGCTCGCAGATACATCCCACAGATGCAGTGAAGAGCGGATGGTGAGATAATGGCTGGGTCTGTGTGCGTAGATACATGGGCTAAGTTGCACCGAGGAGAGCGGGTGGTTTGTGACGAGTCTCGGCTGACGACACGAGCTGAGACCAGTACATAAACGACATGTAGGTGGACACGTGGCCTGATAATGTGTGTCTCCAGACAGCAAAACTTGCTGCGCGACTGGCAGTGGGCGTGCTGGTTTGCTATGAAGTAGAAGATACGGCTCAGCCGGCCCGTCCGAACCTCAGCAGATTAGGTAGCGTGTAATGGTTTGCGTCGTGTCGGCTGGAATGTTTCATAGTGCAGCACTTAGTGAGCTGAGGTGTTCTCCGTGGGTTGCACCTCGCTCAGCTTGGGCGGTGCGCACGAAGCGGGAAGGTGTCACAAAGTAACCCCCTAGAAGCCAGGCATGTACTCGCCTTCACTCCAGAAACGTGACCTTAGAACGGATAGGTGTAGCGATGTGACGAACGAGACGATACGTGGTGAGTGCACAGGTAGCAGGCGCATGACGCAATAGCCGGCAAGTTCCGAGCGCCGGAAAGTGCGTTGTTTCTGGGTGGCCGCGCCTGACGCGACTCTCAGTTCCTATCACATATTGTCCATAATTTTGCTTTGCTAAAACACAACTGAAGACTACTATGAGCTCTATCAATATGTTTATGAGCTTAAAGACGCTTTATCTGCTGCGACAATGCGAGGATCAATGTGAGCTCGAGGAGCTGTATTTAAGTACCGACTAGGCAAACTCCGAAGAAATAGCTCAGTGAAAGAGACGGCACATTCGTGACCGTAATAAAGACGGGCAGACGTATACACCAGTTCACCCTCTGGTACTTTGGTCCTCAATACTGTAGGTAGATGGTTCAAGATACCTCAGAAGTTTCTGTTGGACGAAAACCTCGGATATATGAAGAGTGTATCCTACACCTGTACGTTATGTTTATTAGACTAGAAAACCCCGGCAATGTTTTTGACAGGTTTCTGTGGCTATGAAACTTGAGAAGCCTTTCAGTGCATACATCAAGTCTTCGGAGCCAAGAAACTACACCCGGACAGGCTATCTCTGTCCGGTTTTCGGGACCAAAAGATTTCCATACTTCGGATGTGTGGACCGTAGGCAATTTCTGGTGTACCTCACTTCTGGGCCTCGGTACATCTTATCTCATGTCGAAGTTTGCGTTGAAGCTTGGAGCGTATCGAGATTTACACAAGCCGGGTGATTGCGCTCCGCGCGGCGCTGAGTTTGTATGAGAGCCACGGGTTGGTAGGGACACTCTTATCTGAGGATGCAGCCAGATAGACTGTGAGACGGAATGCATGTCGTCTTGTGTTGGCGCGGAAACGTCACGGACGGAATGCCACAGTGAAGCAAGACAAAAGACTTCGCCTCCGGAGTGGAAGGTCAAAGCGCATTGTTGTCAGAATAAGGATATCTCAGGCGACGGCGTCGAAATCTTAATAGGTTCCCGAATGCGGCTTTGCGTTCCCACACTTTCAGTATTGATGCTCAGGAAACAAGCAAGGTTGACAACGGCTATTGAAGCAAGGGGAGTACTATACATTGCGAAAGTTCCGTACGATCTGGGAGCTTTGATCGAGGTGCAGCATCGTTCAACCTCTTCGGCACGAGGTCCAACTCAAGCCTGCATGCAGTCCACTGTCTCCTACTCCAATGACGACGCGGCTTCGGTCAATCCGAAGAATACAGGGATCCATTTGAAGGCACCCACGGTACTCAACCGGCACCCACAAGATAAGTTCGCCAGATGATCCCACCAGCCATCCGTCCTTGAGGGTGGCAGACGCGAGCGCTGACACGGGATCGTTACCGCGTTCCGAGGGCACCTGACAGGCCACGCGGATATCCCACTTGCGGATCGTGGAGTCTGAAGAGCCCGATACGAGGAACCGCCCGTCGCTTGTGAACACCACTGATTCAATGGCCTTGGCATGTCCATGCAGGATCGCAAGTGGCGCACCCTTTACCGCGTCCCACAGGCGTATTGTGGCGTCATCGGATCCTGTGGCGAGGTCGCTTCCATTGCAAGACCACGCCACAGACCGAACCAAGTCGGTGTAACCCTGAAGAACAAGGAGGCACTTTCCCGCAGCGATGTCCCAGATGCGCGCCACATTGTCCTCCCCGCCGCTGGACACGATTCGTGTGCCGTCTGGTGAGAATGCAAGAGACAAGACCCTTTCGTCATTTGCATGGAGCGGCTCATGCGCTTGTTTGCCCGTATCTGTCCGCCAGAGGTAGATACGACCGCTGACGTCTCCCGCGGCGACAAGGCCATCGTCGGGCGAAAATGCGACGGTGGTAGCCTTCTCTTGGCAGGGAAGTGGGCCGACAGCTAATGCCTGTTGTGTCGCGACGTCCCACATGAGTACATTTTTGTCCAAGGATGCTGATGCAAGCCAACGCCCATCATGCGAAAATGTCACAGACCAGACACATTTGTTGTGGTCGCGCATCGGCTCGCCGACCACTGCTCCCGATTGCGTGTCCCACAGCAGTATGGTGTGATCTTCTGATGCCGATGCAATCAAACGTCCGTCTGGCGATATCGCCACAGACCTTACATAGTCTGTGTGCCCGAGCAACGGTGGAATCGTCGCCGCGCCTGTGTGTGCATTCCACACCCGCACCGACTTGTCTTCGGAGCCGCTGACAATCAAAGCGCCGTCGGACGAGACCGCCACCGAGCTTACTGCGCTTTCGTGCGTAGGCAGTGGCTGAACAGCCGATTGGCCGATTCCAGCATTCCAGATCCTGACTGTGCCGTCATCAGAGGCCGAAGCGATGTACAAGCCGCCCGGTGAGAAGATAGCCCAGTTAACCCCGCCTCCGTGGCCGCTAAGATCGACCCAAGATGCATTCTGCGGATTCGGATGCAGGTTCCATATTCGGACAGCGTGGCCGCACGCCGCCACCAACGACCGACCGTCTGGCGAAAATCGGGCGGAGCGGATCGACCGTCCTGTGTGTATCTTTGCGATCCTCTCCCCGGTCTTGGTCCAGAGTTTCACGGTGCCATAAGCAGTTCCGGCAAGCATCAAGTCGTCAGGCGAGCAATCAAGAGCGTGAAACGGAGTCGCATCGAACTCATCCATGAACTGGTCGGTTTCTCTCACTTTGAAATACACTGGCTCATGCGAAGTATGCCCGGTGTTGATGTCCCACTGTCTGATAGTTTGATCTCGAGAACTTGATGCACAAATATTCCCATCTGGAGAGAAGGTGACCCCATCGACTCGATTTGTGTGACCACTTAGAACCCAAAGAAGGTCCCCCGTTTCGGCATTCCAGAGGCGTACAGTTTCGTCCACTGACGCCGACGCCAGGCGACAGCTATCAGGAGAAAATGCAACAGAATTTACAGGGTCCGAATGGCCGCTCAGCTTCTGCCGGCTTGCCTGACCTGGCGTGATATTCCAAACACACACGGCGCCTGATTCAGTGCCAGATGCGACCCACTTGCTGTTGCGAGCAAAATCTACTGACAGCACCTTTCCATCGCCGCTACGCATTGAAGACATTGCTTCCTCGCCCGTCCGTGTGTCCCAGATGCGGACTGTGCCATCCGTGGAACCAGAAGCCAGAAGGCAACCGTCAAGAGAGTACGAAACTGAACGAACGGCGCTATCGTGACCGGTGAGCGTCATGACAGTACTGCCACCATGCTGGCTGATACCAAATGTATCTACGGCAATTAGGCCAGTGTACCGCGGAATAAAGTCCTTGTAGACAAGAGAGTTCTTGTCCGCAAATGGAAGGGCTGACAGATAGATATGTGGTGCACTCCGCTCAATTGCCTCGCGGGACGAAGCTACGAAGGAGTTGGCATCACGAAGAAACTGTGAGACCATGAGATCATCGACCTGCGGCGAGGTTAGCAGATCCACTGCCATCAGAGACACCGGACTCACACTGGAGCATGCTATCATTAAGAGTCCGGATGCGAGGCCGACCTTGTCCAAAACGCTGAGCACTTCAAGCCAAGAGAGCAGCTTTGGACGAAACATGCTACCAATAGCTAAATCGAGTGCTGAGGCTTTGGAAGAAATAATATCGCTAAGCCTGACGACGGCGAAATGATGAGCCCAATGCATGCATGAATATTCAAGGGAAAGGCGAATGCTGTCTGGTTTGAATGCTGGGTTGGCTTCGTATGACGAAGCGCTCTTTGAAACATTGAAACAAAGCTGCCTGTCCATGACTTCAAGACACGCGTGTGCCAGAGTGTCGTGGCCGAAC
>Ga0247815_10001450_pt1 | contig 18127 bp, 21 predicted proteins | sample UWRJL194509B1_FD_181014 | JGI IMG/M metagenome (GOLD analysis project Ga0247815, IMG submission 181014) | Plant litter microbial communities from Arlington Agricultural Research Station in Wisconsin, United States - UWRJ-L194-509B-1 | ecosystem: Environmental > Terrestrial > Plant litter >...
CTTGCCAGCCTGGACAGCTTGTTCGACGACGTCGCCGAACGGCAGGGCGTGCCGCGCGGGCAGTTGCGCGTCAGCAGCAGCTTCGGCTTCGGGCGGAACTTTGTCGCGCCGGCGGTGGCCGGGCTGGTTGCCGCGCATCCGGAGCTGCACGTGCGTTTCGAGGTATTCGACCGGCTGGTGGACATCGTCAGCGAAGGCTTCGATCTCGACATTCGCGTCGGCGACGATATCGCGCCGCAGCTAATCGCGCGCAAGCTGATGGCCAATCACCGCATCCTGTGCGCGTCGCCGGGCTATCTGGAGCGGCGCGGCAGCCCGCGCAATTTACAGGAATTGGCCGGGCACGACTGCCTGGCGATCAAGGAGCGCGACATGCCGTTCGGCGTCTGGCGGCTGCGCCTTGGCGGGGCGCCGGAGGAGGCGGTCAAAGTCACGGGCGCGCTGTCGACCAACCACGGCGAGATCGCCTTGCAATGGGCGGTGGCCGGGGCCGGCATCGTGCTGCGTTCGTTGTGGGACGCGCAGCCGTATCTGGATCGCGGCGAGTTGGTGCGGGTGTTGCCCGAATATCGGCAGGACGCCAACGTCTGGGCGGTGTATCCGCAGCGGCTGGCCGGCTCGGCCAAGGTGCGCGTCTGCGTGGACTTCCTTGAGCGGCATCTCGCGTGCGACAATCAAGTTTCAGCCAACTCTATTATTTAGCCATGACCGTGCAACACGACATCCGCTTCGGCGACTGGAGCGCGCTCAGCGCCGACGCCAAGATCATCCGTTTTGAAGTTTTCGTCGAAGAGCAAAAAGTGCCCGCCGAGCTTGAGATGGACCACATGGACGCGCTCTGCCTGCACGCCGTCGCCTACGACGCGGCCGGGACGCCGATCGGCACCGGCCGACTGCTGCCGGACGGCCACATCGGCCGCATGGCGGTGCGCAAGTCCGGGCGCGGCACCGGCATCGGCGGCGCCTTGCTGCAAGGGCTGATGGCGCAAGCCCGCGCGCGCGGCGACAAGCAAGTGGTGCTGAGTTCGCAAACCCACGCCGCGCCGTTCTACGAGCGCCACGGCTTCGTCATCGAAGGCGAGGAATTCTTCGAAGCCGGCATCTCGCACATCAACATGCAATACACCTTTGCCTGAAGGAGCACCACCATGACGCACATCGTAGAGAATTTCGATCCCAAGCTGGACCTGGTGTTTGAACGCGATATCGACATCGCGCCGGAGCTGGTCTGGGCCGCCTGGACCAAGTCCGAACACCTGGTCAACTGGTTCACGCCGGAGCCTTGGAAGACGTTGGAAGCAGAATGCGATGTGCGACCGGGCGGCCTGTTCCGCTCATTGATGGCGGGGCCGAACGGCGAGCGGCATGAGAACATCGGCACCTATCTGGAAGTGGTGGAACATCGCCGCCTGTGCTGGACCGATGCGCTCGGACCCGGCTACCGGCCGACCGGCAACGCCTTCGTGACGGCGGTGGTATCGATGGAACCGCTGCCCGGCGGCGGCACCCGCTACATCGCCTGCGCACGGCACAAAGACGAAGCGACCATGCAGACCCATCTCGCGATGGGCTTCGAGGACGGCTGGGGCAAGGCGCTCGATCAACTAATCGCCTATATGAAAGCTCAGTCCGGGTCCTTGTCGTAGAGCTCGGCGCCCGGCGGCAGCCGCACCCACGGATGCCGCCGGCAGTCGTAGACCGACACGGTCGGAGCAGGGAAGTGTGGATCGCCGAACGCGCCCACGGCCACACTCACCGAGCCTTCGTGGCCGACTTCGGTTGGCGGGACATCTACATGCGAAGTCGAAAATATTACATCGAGGCGCTCATCATTGCTGGATTTTTCACTTTAGCGAGTGGTATTTACGCCGCGTTAAATTTTGCTTTTGAAGACCTGCCAATGCACGACTATGCGCGAGTGGTGGTCAGTTTCGTTTGCCTGGGACTGCTACTGGGAACGATATACGCTTTTGACGCGGAATCCGAAATGAAAGTGGCGAGCCGGCCGCTCATCAGATGCCTGGTCGGCTGCCTGTGCGGCGCGGTAACCGGCGCCATATGGCAATGGCCGCCGGAGGCTATTTTGCTGGGAACAACAGTCGGCGCCATGCTCGGCTTACTGGGCATGATGTGGGCCAAGTTCGCGCATTTTTAGTCCATGGGCTGGAGGCCATGAAAGTCCTGCGCTGCCGGCCGGCTAGTCGTCAAGGGCGGCGGCGCAACGCTTGAGCAACTCGAGAAGAATCCGGGACTCTTCTGCCGACAGCCTGGAAAGCATCCGCCGTTCCACCGCATCGGCGGCTTTCGCGCCATCGGCGACGGCCTTTTGACCGGCGGCCGTCAACTCGGTCATGATGACCCGGCCATGCTCCGGGTGCGGCTTCCGCGAAATCAAACCTCCACGCTCCAGATTGACGAGGATCGCCTGCATGGTCTGCGGCGTCACGAATGCCGCGCGGGCCAACTCGGCATTCGAGATGCGCGGATTGCCGGCGACGGCGAGCAGCACCGCATTCTGCGGCGCGGTGATGCCGATCCGCGCGAGTTCACCATCCAGCCGTTGCCGCAATCGATGTTGCGTGATCTTCAGGTTGTAGCCTATCCAGTCCACGCCGCTTCGAGACGCCGGCTTTGCGGTTGACATATCAGGGTCCTTACATTAGTATCAGGGTACTGATATTACTTCAAAGGAGCTAGCATGACAACCATCACCACGCCGATCGGCCCCGACTTCGTTGCCTTGCAAGTGCGCGACCTGGCCGCATCCCGCAAGTTCTATCTTGAGATTTTTGGTTTTGAAGCCTCGGAGCACTGTCCTCCGGGAGCGGTGATTTTCAAGACCGCGCCGATTCCGTTGGCGCTGCGGAATCCGCTGCGCACGCTGCCGGAAACGGGACCGCTGGGCGTGGGCATGTCGCTCTGGATAGCGTGCGCCGACGCCGATGCGCTGCACGACCTCATCGTCAAACGCGGCGGCACGATCCTCGGCCCGCTCGCCGACGGCCCGTTCGGTCGCTTCTTCGTTGCCGCCGATCCCGATGGCTACGCGATCACATTCCATACTGCGCGCAGCTGACCCAATATTCGGTTACCCATCGGGGTCACGTAACCTTTTTGGGCCGTATTCTAGACCGTTGCGAGGCATTGGCTCATTCGCCGCTGCGCGCTCGCCACCGCTGTCGGCGCCGGAGAACAAATCATTGCGGCGGCCAATGGCCACGCCACACACGGCGCGCTCGGCCGCCGGGTTATCAATCTCGAAGACGCCGTCGCCGCAGTAGCGCAGCAGCGCCGGCCACAGTTTCAGCGCGTACAGGATTGCCGCCGCCGTGTCGGACTTGCGAGACAGCGTATCGAGCGTGGAGCGCAACCAGCGTTCCAAGTCATCGAGCAGTGGGCGCGAGCGGACTTGTCGTCTGCCATCGGGGTGTCGTCGGCATGTAATTTCGATGCCGCCAACACATGACGGCGGATAGCGTCGACCAACGGGCGCAGCAGCGCGCTGGCGGCGTCGACCCAGCTCGCCGGCAGATTACATATTTGGCCAGCGGAAACATGATAGTATAGACAACTAACTACCACATACCTCAACTCATGTTGCATCCCTTGGCAAGTCTGTGGCGCCATCCCGCACGTGTCACCTTCTACAATTCGGACAGCCTGGCCGGGCATCACTCTTCCGTCAGCGACGGCCTGGGGTTCTCTCCTTCGATGGTTTCCCGGCGCCGTTTTGCGTCAGCCGATGAGGCCTTCCACTACCTGCGGTATTGGCTGGGCGAGCCAAGCGCGCGTTCTGAACTGCGCTGGATCTTGCAGCGGTCCGGCTCGTCGCTGGCATGCGGCTATGGGGCGACCGATGGTTGGGTGCATGCATTAGCCGGACGCCTGGCCACAGGCGCGATCGTGGTGCTACAGGACAGCGGCGCTGCTGGGCGTCCGGGGCGGCTGGTCGCGTCGGGGGCGGGCGCAATGTCCGCAGCCGCCTTCGCCGCCTTGCCACTGTTAAGTGACATGGCTTCCACCGTTCCTGTGGTATCGGCCGTATCAGTGGCCTCCAGTGAGCCGGTGGTGACGGCGATCGCAGTGTCATCGACGGAGGCGCCGTTGGCGTCATCCGTGGCGGAGGTGGAAGCGCCGCAGGTAGTCGTGCAGACGGCCGATGTGTATGAGCTCGGCAAAGATGAGGTCGAAGTGCAGGAGGCTGACGAGCACGAGATGCTCGTCCAGAGCGCGCAGGCTGAGACGTTCGAGCAGGCTGCAGTGACCGGAACCCCGTTCTGCGAAATTTGCGCGCGGCAAGCGGCAGTGGTTGCGAACGTTCCGGCGCAGGCCGAGACCTCTGAGCCGCTTTCACCGGCGCTGCCTTCGCCGCTCGCTGCGGCGCAAGCGCAGGCTGCGGATCAAGTTGCGCAGGCTAAAACTCTCGAGCTGGCGGCAATCACCGGCGCCCCGTTCTGCGAAATTTGCGAAAAACACCGATTGGCTCTTCAGGATACGAACTATGAATGACACCGTGCACACATCATTGTTGAAAGTCCTTTGGCCGGATGGATCAAGTCCTGTTGGTCAGCAAGTCTACTGGCTGCTGGACGGTGCGCGCGACCCCGAGATTGCATCTCTGGTGAGGTCGAGCGGGCTGGAGTTTGCTTGCCTGTTTGGCGAAGGACTCCATCCGCGTCTGCAGGCCGCTGCGCCCTACTTGGTCCAGCTGGAGTCCGGTGCGCCAGCGTCGGAACAGATGTTGCAACGCGGATGGGGCAAGGCCTGGGGCATCCTGGCGCAGGCTAGGCCCGAGCTCTCGCTGGCGCAGCTGCGGCGCCATTTCAAAAAATTCCTGCGCGTGAAAACAGCGGACGGTAAAGAGCTCGCGTTTCGCTTTTACGATCCGCGGGTATTGAACGTGTACCTGCCAACCTGTACCAACGACGAATTCACCACCTTCCTGGGGCCGCTGGCACAGTTCATCGCGGAAGCTTGTGACGGTGCAAGCGTGCGCTTGTTCTCGTCTGAGGACGATGGGTATACCGTGCAAGAAGTGGCGCTGACGGCGAGCAAGTTAGACAGGTGAGCACGCAAGCCTAGTCGATGCGCAGTCGCTAGTCCACCCGGTGGGCAGCTCAAATTTTGAATAACGATGACCTTTGGCATATGGTAATCTTTGCCTAATATCAATTTCGACCTGCCTTTCACATGCTGCTTCCGCTAGCCTATGGCGTCACTCGAAGCGCGTCTCGTTCGACGAGTCGCTAAGAAATGGCCGGACACCGTCTTTCTCGACATAGCGGGCTGACCCGATTGGAGGATGTTGTGCATGCTTATCATCCGACCTGAGCAAATGCACGCTTTTGTCGAAGCCGGCGTCAGGGCGTTGCGCGACGAGTTAACGGCGCACGCGCAGGCTTGCCATACACAAGCGGCCACCTCGCTGGGCGAAGCGGGATTGGCGCGGGTGGTCGGCGCGACGATCGACGATGCGATCGAGTTTGGACTGGCAGGACTGCCAGCCGTCTGCCGGCTGCTCGATCTGGTGCTCGTCTTCGGCCCGCCATTGCCAGCGGCCATGCGCTCGGTGCTCGTCGACCCAATCCATGGAACGCCTGCCCGCCGCTTGCGCAAGGTATGGAACGGCGCGCTGTTCCAGCTTGAGGGGCAGGCATGATCATCGAAGGCGCGCCAGCTTCGCCGCCCGAGCTGGCCCGGCTGCTGGCGGCCGAGCAGGCAAACGCCGGCAGTGACGATGGCGGCGTGGTTCTTCCCTGTGGTGCGCGGATCCCCAGCACCAGCACGCCAACGGTGACCAAGCCGGCCCTGACTGCGCTGCTGTGGACGATACGAGAGCTAGGCGGTGGCTTCCATATGCCGGCGGTTCGTCCGCAGCATTGCATCGATGCCTATGCAGCCATCATCAAGGCGACCAATCCTGACATTTGCATCCTGCCCGGATTGACCCACCAGTGCGGCTGGACGCCGCGGTGGGACCAGGGCGCGATCCGGCTGGTCAAGGAGGATGCCAGCACCGGCTTAAGCGAGGTCAAGCGCATTCTTGCCGCACTGTCGCTCGCCGATCCGGGCAGCGACTGGCAGTTGATCGCTGTCAACGGTGCGGACGGCAAGCCGGCCCATGCCAACAACCAGACGTCGTGTGCACTTTACAAGGGTGGTCAGGGTATTTCCGCCGGCAAGGCGGTGGTGGCAGAAACCGATGCCGGCCTGATGGCAGTGGTCCCACTGACCGTGCCGGACCGGTTCGACTGCTGTGCCAAAGTCGCACTGGCCGCGCCGCTGGCGGTACGCGCGCGCGCCTTTTTCGCGAAAGCGGCGGCCGACACCACCCCGACCGGCGCGCTGCCGGCCGACGCGCTGGTGGCGTATTCGGCACCCGCCGGACTGGCCGGAAACGAGCACTACGCGGCGTTCCGAAGCGCGTGTGAAGTAGAGTATGCCCCGCCCCTGAAGCAGGGCAGCCGATTGAAGCTGCCATATTGGGAACACATCGCCGCGCGTGACGAGGCATTGCTGGAGAACTTCATGGCGCTCGGCCCAGCGGACGTGGTGCGGCAGGATCGATCGATGCACTGGGAGGCGCTCAAGTCCGACGAGCATCCCGAGATACTGGACGACGTCAGCGGAAAACTTGCCGACGCCCTGGCGCTACGTCATACGTCCGGCGAACCGGCGCCGCGCCTGGCGACGACGCGCATCGTTGACCTGGTGCGCGCCGTCCTCGATCCGGCCGTGCTGCCCACCGTCGGCGCGGACGACCCGCTGCCGGAGGACGGCTGTGCCACTTCCATGCGGGCCAAGCATGCCGGTCAGCCTGCTGCCGGTAAGGACACCACGGCGCAGGCCTGCGCCGCCAACCAGCTCGCCGAAGCGATGCTGTTCGCGCGGCTTTTGTCGGACCACTGGCCGGTCTTGGGCGAACTTCGCCTGCCACGCTAATTCAACCGAGAGCCACATGTCCCAAAAAAACCTTCAGCGGCTCGGTGAGATCATTGCCGCGCGCCCGGACCATGCGGGCGTAAAAATTGAGCTTCCGGTTCAAAAAGATGCCGCTTACATGTGGAAGGCCGCGTCCATCCATCCGATGCAGGCCTTGCAAAACGTTCATCAGCGCATCGTGCGCAAAGCCATGCGCAACGCCGCCGACGACGCAGCGAAGATGCTCGATGCCAGCACTGCCTTGTCCCGGTTCTTTTTCTTCGATGCCGCAGCGCCCCAACTGCTGCCGCCGCCGGAGAAGGTCGACACGACCACCACCAATTTCATCGAAGAACGGCTGGAAGAACTGGTGAAGGAACAAGGGCAACTGGGCAAGGTTATCCGTCGCGCCGCCGAGCGATGGACTGACAAGGGTGGCGGCGCCCCATTTTTGAGTGACGATAAAAAAGCCCAGCTTGTGACGCATTTCAACAAGGGCGTCAAGGAACTCAATGGCATACTCGGCGCCGTACCGTACGAGGCCGCACTGGCCAAGGCCATTGACGATTTCAACACCAAGCTTGGCGTCTTCAATGGCGCCGAAGTGGTCGTGGCCGACGACGCCAGTGCGCTTCCCTCCAGCCCGGCGGTCAAATTCAATGAGGTGCAGTCCATCACGGCAGATTTGAAAGACACCCTCGCCGACAAATGCACCGAACTGGGCAAAATCGCCAAGCTGCTTCTGGATGTGACAGAAGACATTGCTGAGCGTGTCGACGGCATGTCCTGCATTGCCAATCTTTACGTCATCGACGCGTTTTACCTGTGGCGGCTGATGATCAAGTATCGCTGCACTGCGGCCGTGCCCATCACTGCCGACAAGAAAACCGCCATCAGCGGAGATCTGACGAGTTTGCTCCATAACGGCGCGGGCATGGCTTGGCTTACCACCTGGTTGACGCAGCGGCTGGCCAATCTTAACAAGGCGCTGGCAGCCCTCAAAGAAGACAAGAACCTCATTTTCTATCTGAAGGGCGGCCGGGCCTTGTACTACTGTATCGGCGATAAGGATAAGGGGACCAATGACTTTGACACGAGTATCGTCATCAATCCCAACTTGCCCGTGGACGAATGGTATGAACTCTTCAGTAAAGTGCACAATTGCTGCTTCGAGGAGTTACGCAAGTATAAGCACGAGCTACTTCAATTGATGGAGGAAAAGAGTAAGGACTTTAGCGCTCACCTCGATAGTTTTCCTTTGGGCGGGTCCGGTGCAGACCTCATTGCGGTGGCAAAGGACGACGAAACGGTGGCGAACGAGGAATTCCTCGCCCTGTGGCAGGAACTTAGTCCCGACGCCGCATCTGAAAACGCCAAGGCCGAATTGATCGATATCGGCATTCCGCGGCGCGACACGACGGAAGTGTGGGAAGCATGGCATCTGAAAAAGGACATCGAAATCACGGACGGGGTGCCCCGGCCGGGGCCACTCTATTACGTCAACGAATACGTGACCATGGTAAGGGAAGCGCTGGTGCCCGGATCGCGGTCCGGCAGAAAATCGGGCAAGCGCCTGACCCGGCTTGCCGATTTGCTCAAGGCCGATGTGGTCAATTCCGCGATCGACGTGAAGATGAAAGAGGTCCCGCCATGGCTGCTAAAGGATGCCATGCCGACGCTGAACGCGTTCAAGCACTTCGGTCATGCGGGCCAGCTGATGCTCAGGCAGCTCGCGGAGGCCTACCTGTTGCAGGAGGACTGCGGCTACCTGGAAGCGTTCATCAAGGATTTCAACACCCAATGCGCCAGCCCGACGACAGTGCTCTTGCCGGACGATATAGAGACGGGGTTGACCAAAGTGAAGTCGGAGGAGCGGGCCGTTGCCAAGGCCATCGCACAAAATGTGCAATGCTTCCATCTGTTTTCCACCAGGATGGAGCAGCACATCAAGGATCGCGGCGCCTTCTTTTCGAGCGAGCGCACCCGGGGGGAATTTAGCCGTTTCGTCAAGGCGATCTATACGGCATCCATTTTTAACAAGCCCGAGGACGAATTGGAAATTATGTTCGCGATCACGGGAAGCTTCGCCGCCACGCTTCACGCCGAGTACGCGAACTATGAACGCATGGGCGATATCGAGCCATTCCACCGGGTCGATCTGACTGTTTTTTGCCGGCAAGGCGTCGACCCGGATGTGGTCATGGAGGTGACCGTGCCGGCCATCGTGGGCGCCTACGAGGCCCATCCTGAAACGCCGGCCTACGTGACAACAGCGAGCGAGGGCAATATCGTCAATATCTTCTGGTCGGAGGAAGTCACTTTCCCACTCAATGGCAGCGGTGCGCCCGAGGAGGTGGCGCTGACCTACCGCCCGCTGGCCATCCGGTTGACCGTGGAGTGCCGGCCCACCATGCCGCAGCTGTCCTTCATCTGGGGCTACCCGGTGCTCGGTCTGCGCGACCTGGCGTGGGACTATATCCGGCATGCAGGGCTTACCGAGGAATTCGGCGCACGCAATCGGCTGCGCACAACCGCTGAAGCGCTCACCGACTTGCTGACGCGGCACGAAAATCCGGGCATGTCCGACAAGGGAAAAGGGCCGCCGACGGTTGCCAAGGCGGCGGCATCCGGAGACGACGCCGCAGCGGTGGTAGCCGATCCAGTGGCGCCGGTGGGGCATGAGATCGCTTTCCCCGACGGCTTCCTGGTCGCGCAGGAATGCGCGGAGTGGTGTTATGCGGCCGTCACCGTGATGATGCGTCGTGTTAGCAACCGGCCTGCTGCGCCTGTCACGCAGACAAACATCGTGATGGAAATATATCCAGCCGCCACGCTGGACAACGCCGTCGCCCAATTTGGAAGCGTTCAAGGATATGTGAGTCTCCAAGGCACTATATCCAGCAGCAAGCCATTGCCCTGGGCCGACATCAAGGATTTGCTGGACGCGGACAAGCCGATCGTCTTCGGCACGGACCGCCACTACATGCTGATCATCGGCTATCGGGGCCCCAATGAACTGATGCTGTGGGATCCTTTGCCAGTGGGAGAAGGCGCGAAACGGTGGATTACTTATACGGACTATAAAGCCGCGTTCGCGGGTGGCCACGGTCAAACTATGTACTATGCATGATCGTACGCTGCACCGGCCAGACCGCTTGCCGCAGCAGTCTTGAAAAATTCCCCTTCGCCCAGGGTGATCGAAAATACATACGGCGGTCCGGGTTGGGGCGTCAGCCGCCGGCCTCACACGGCTATGCAAGCCAGCAATAGCCAGAGGTTTTCCATCACTAATGAATCAACATCTCGTGCAAGGTGCCCGGTGCGTTGGCGTAGAGCTTGACGACGGTGGAGGTACGGGTGCCGTAGCTCGGGCTTTCGATCCGCACTGCCGATAGCGTCCGCTCCAGGTCCAGCGGCACGCCGGTTTCCGGCAGACGCTGGTCGGGGGCGGGCGTGGTGTCGGCCAGCATTTCGAAGAAGGCTTCGTCCGGCGCGCCCAGGCACAGCAGGCTGGCGAACTGCGCCTTGGTCTTGACCACCTTCGGCCACGGCGCATCCAGCAGCGCGTTCGACAGGCCGTACACGCCCGGCTCCAGCGGCTGGCCGTTGCGCGCGTCGTCGCCGCCCTTGTTGGAGAACCAGATCAGGGTGTCGCGGTCGCCCAGCACCAGGTTGAAGCCGTTGTAGGCGTCGGCGCCGTCGCGGATCGAGGCGATATATTCCTGCGGCGTCATGTCGCCGGCCAGGTAGTCGGCCACCAGATGCCCGCGCGACGGGGCGTCGTCGCGATGCTCGGACGGCGCGCGGATGTTGGTGATGGCGGCGAAGCGCGACGGGGCGCCTTCGAACGCCGGTTGCGTGATGCCCATCCAGCTGCCGCCGGCCTGCAAGTCGCGGCCGGCGTATATCTGCGGATGCTCGGGCCAGGCGGCGGCGGGCGCCGTGGCGCGCTGGTAAAACTCGTCACGGTTGGCGGCGGCCACCAGCGGCACCGCCGGGATCACCCGCCAGGCGAAAACAATCAAACACATGGGACTAAATCCGTAAAAACTTCGGTGTGGCGCGGGCCGGCGATCCATGCGGACAGGCCGGCTTGGTCGACCGCGCCGTCGAGCGCGGCCGCGAAGGCGGTCGGCGTGGCGCTATACACTTCCATCCACGTCTGCTTGCCGTCCTTGGCTTCCGGGCGGCGTTTGAGTTGGCACACGACACCGTGTCGTTGCGCCAGCGCGGCCTGCATCGCGGCAACCGCCGCCTGCAAGGGCGCCGCGTCGGCGTCCTTGACCTGGTAGTAAATATAGAGATCCATGCTAGAGGTCGAGCGGATCCAGCACGTAAGGCATGCCGAGGAACTCCAGCGGCGTGCCGGCGGCCGAGCCGAGGCGCACCGAGCCCGCCTCGATCGCGGCCAGCTTCATTTCCACCAGCGCGTCGACGCCGCCGTTGCCGTTGGGCGCAGCGTTGACGATCATGCCGCATGGCTGCTCGGGATCGGCCGTGGCGAACACCTCCATGCCGGCGGCCGCCTCGGGATCGGCGATGCCGACCAAGGTGGTGCGGCGCTTGAGCTTGCCCAGATACTGGCTGCGCGCGACGATTTCCTGGCCCGGGTAGCAGCCTTTCTTGAAGTTGACGCCGCCGAGCAGCTCGAAATTAATCATCTGCGGGACGAATTGTTCCTGCGTGGCCTTGCCGATTTGCGGGATGCCGGCGTGGATTTCCGACAATCGCCAGGCATCGTCGCCGCCGACGCTGAGCTTGTCCGCCAGTTCGGCCGCGACGGTGTCCGCGGTCTCGGCCAACATCAGCCATTGGTAGCGCGCCGCGCCGAAGACGTCGGCGACGCGGATCAGCGTGCCCAGCGGATGATCCAGCTTCGCGAACGGCTTGGCGGGCAGGGCGTCGAACCAGGTCCGCAGCACCGCTTCGGCCATGCCGCCGCCGAGACCGAGCGCGACTTGATTCGCCGGCGACTCGCTGGCGTCGCTGAGCTTGGTCTTGGCGCGCAACACGAACATCGACAGCCGCTTCTGCACCGGCGCCTGGATCTCGCGCGGCAGTTGCAGGAAGATGGTCGAGGCGCTGCGCCACATCAGGAACGAGGCCAGCAGCCGGCCCTTCGGCGAGCAGTAACCGGCCAGGCGCGCTTCGTCCAGGCCCAGGTGCTCGACGTCGTTGGTGAGCTGATTGTGCAGGAACGCGGCCGACTCTTCGCCGTCGAGCGCGATCAGGCCCAGGTCGGTGATCGGGGCGACAAAGCCCACCGCCAGCTGCGTGGTGGTCAGCGGGCCGGCGGCTGGTGCTAAAAGTTCATTCCAGGATGGCATAATTTCCAATAATTTGACGAGTAAAGCATTATCATTACGGGCTCATTATAGTGATGTCGCGAAGAACGCGTCGGATGCCGCGTAAAACACGGCACTGGCGGACTGGGCCAAGAACTGGCAAGCTGTGCGACTTGATCCAAACAATACGGCTTTATCAATGGCTTTTATCAAAAAAATAATTGGACTGTGTTTCGTGCTGGCGCTCGCCGGCGGCGGCTACTTCATGTACTGGACCCAGCAGCCGATCACCGGCCCGGAGGCCGAGGCCATCGAATTCAGCGTGATCCCCGGCAGCGGCGCGCACGCGGCCGGCCAGCAGATCGCCGAAGCCGGCGTGCCGATCCGGCCGCTGCTGTTCAACCTGCTGGCGCGCATGACCAACAAGAGCAGCAAGATCAAGGCCGGCTCCTACGAGCTGAAGCCCGGCACCACGCCGCTGCGCCTGATCGACCAGCTGGTGCGCGGCGAGTTCGCGCAGGAGCAGCTGACCATCATCGAAGGCTGGACCTTCCGCCAGATGCGGGCCGCGATCGCCGCCCACAAGGGCCTCAAGCACGACACCGTCGCGCTGAGCGACCTGGAGGTCATGAGCGCCATCGGCTCGGAATACAAGCAGGCCGAGGGGCTGTTCTTCCCGGACACCTATCTGTTCGCCAAGGGCTCCAGCGACTTGCATATCTATAAGCAGGCGCATGCGATGCTGCTGAGCCGCCTCAGCGACGCCTGGGCCAAGCGCGATCCGGCGCTGCCGTACAAGTCGCCGTACGACGCGCTGACGATGGCGTCCATCGTCGAAAAGGAAACCGGCCAGAAGTCCGAGCGCGGCATGATCGCCGGCGTGTTCGTCAACCGCCTGCGGATCGGCATGATGCTGCAGACCGATCCGACCGTGATCTACGGCATGGGCCTCAAATACGACGGCAAGATCCGCAAGAAGGATCTGGAGACCGACACCCCTTACAATACCTATACCCGCAGCGGCCTGCCGCCGACGCCGATCGCCTTGCCGGGCGTGCAATCGCTGACGGCGGCGTTGGCGCCGGCCAAGACCCCGGCGCTGTATTTCGTTTCCCGCGGCAACGGCACCAGCAAATTCTCCGACAACCTGGACGATCACAATCGGGCAGTGAACAAGTACCAACGATAACCAATACATGACTCAATACAGCGGCAAATTCATCACCTTTGAAGGCATCGACGGCGCCGGAAAATCGACTCACATCGCCTTCGTCGGCGAATACATCAGGGCGCGCGGCGTCGAACTGGTCAGCTCGCGCGAGCCGGGCGGCACGCCGCTGGGCGAAAAACTGCGCGACCTGGTGCTGCATGAAAAGATGCACCTGGAAACCGAGGCGCTGCTGATGTTCGCCAGCCGCCGCGAACACATCGCGCAGGTGATTATGCCGGCCTTGGCCGGCGGCGCCTGGGTGATCTCCGACCGCTTCACCGACGCCAGCTTCGCCTACCAGGGCGGCGGCCGCGGCATGGATCTGGCCAAGCTGGAGGCGCTGGAGCAATGGGTGCATCCGCATCTGCAGCCCGACCTGACGCTGCTGTTCGACGTGCCGCTGGACGTGGCGCGGGCGCGGCTGAACGCCACCCGCTCGCTGGACAAGTTCGAGCGCGAGCAAGCCGATTTCTTCGCCGCCACCCGCAACGAGTATCTGCGCCGCGCGACCCAGTTCCCGCAGCGCTTCCGCGTCATCGACTCGACCCAGAGCATCGCCGAGATCCAAGTCCAGATCGCCGCGATCCTGGATGAATGCTTTAAAAGCATTGCTTAAGCGTTTGTTTTAAAACAGAATACTGAACAATGAGCAACTCCATCTACCCGTGGCAGGAATCGTCCTGGCAGCAGCTGCAACTGCTGCGCCAGCGCATGCCGCATGCCATCCTGTTCCATGGCGCCGCCGGGATCGGCAAATCCGATTTTATTGAAGCCTTCGCGCAGGGTCTGCTGTGCGAGGCGGTGTTGCCGGACGGCCACGCCTGCGGCGTTTGCGCGTCGTGCGGCTGGTTCTCGCAGCAAAACCATCCCGACTACCGCCGCGTGCGGCCCGAGGCGCTGGAGGACGAGCTGACCGGCGACGGCGAAGAGGGCGACGGCGAGGCGAAGAAGACCACCGCCAAGTCTGCCAAGGCGCCGTCCAAGGAAATCAAGATCGAGCAAATCCGAAACTTGTCGGATTTCATGAATATCTCGACCCACCGCCAGGGCTTGCGGGTGGTGGTGCTGTACCCGGCCGAGGCGCTCAACATGCCGGCCTCCAACGCCTTGCTGAAGACGCTGGAGGAACCGCCTCCGGGCACCGTGTTCCTGCTGTCGTCCAACAGCCTGGACCGGCTGCTGCCGACCATCCTGTCGCGCTGCCGCAAGTTCGCCTTGCCGATGCCGAGCCACGCCGAGGCGCTGGCCTGGCTCAAGGCGCAGGGCGTGTCCGACGCCGACAGCTGGCTGCGCGAGCAGGGCGGGGCGCCGCTGGCGGCGATGGCGCAAGCCGAGGTCGGCAACCGCGACGACCTCGAAGTCTTGCTGCAACTGCTGGCCCGCCCGAGTGTGGAAGGCGCCTTGAAAGTTGCTGAGAAGCTGCAAAAAGTACCGCTCAGTGCACAAGTATCATGGCTGCAGCGCTGGCTTTATGATGTGTTTTCATACAAACTGGCGGGTAACATCCGGTACTATCCGCGCTACCAGAAAGAGCTGGCGGCGATCGCGGACAAGATCCACGTCAGCCGTTTGTTGGCCGCGATCAAGGGCGCCAACGAACGCCGCGCGACGGCCGATCATCCGCTGTCGCCCAAGCTGTTCCTGGAGGATATGCTGCTCGACTACACCGCCTGCTGCGCCTGAAAGGTAATCCATGTCCGCTGCCAGCCCGCTCGACCCGAACACCGTGCCCATCGCACGGCCGACGGTGCTGTCGCTGGCGATCAAGGAAAAGGCCGCGTTGTACGCCGCCTACATGCCGTTCCTGAAAAACGGCGGCATGTTCGTGCCGACCCTGAAGCCGTACAAGCTCGGCGACGAGATCTACCTGATCCTGGCGCTGATGGACGACACCAATAAATACCCGATCGCCGGCAAGGTCGCCTGGATCACGCCGGCCGGCGCGCACAACAACAAGGCGCAGGGCATCGGCGTGCATTTCCCGGACGACGAGAGCGGCCAGCGCGCCCGCCTGCGCATCGAAGAAATCCTCGGCGCCGCGCTGCGTTCGTCGCGCGCCACCCATACTTTGTAACTTTGCTTTCATCACATGACTTTTCGCCACCGCCTCGCCACGCTCGACGATCTGCCCACCATCGTCGCCATCTACAACACCACCATCGCTTCGCGCGAAGTGACGGCCGACACCGAGCCGGTTTCGGTGGAATCGCGCCTGGCGTGGTTCCACGAGCACACGCCGGAAAAGCGGCCGCTGTGGATCATCGAGCAGGCCGGCGACACGTCGGCGCAGCCGGAGATCCTGGGCTGGATGTCGTACTCGAATTTTTATGGACGTCCGGCATATTCGGGCACCTCGGAGATTTCGATTTACATCGCCGAGGCATGGCGCGGCAAGCGCATCGGCGGCTACTGCATCGAGCAGGCGATCGCCTACGCGCCGCAAATCAAGGTGCATACCTTGCTGGGATTTATTTTCGGCCACAACCAGCCGAGCCTGGGCCTGTTCGCCAAGTACGGTTTCGAGACCTGGGCGCACCTGCCGAAGGTCGCCAATCTGGACGGCGTCGAGCGCGACCTGATTATCCTGGGTAAGCGCGTGGCCTGAGCTGGATACGGCCGGCGTCCTGCAGGCTGTCGAATTCGAAGATCGCCGAGCGCCCGCCGGACAGCAGGATGCTGAACGGCGAGTTCTCACGGCGTCCGCTGCGCGAACTCAACTGCATCACGTCGAAATCGCCGAAGCCGCTGGCCGGGACTTCCTCGACCAGGCCGGCGACGCCTTCCAGTTCCTCGACACGGGCGGCCAGCTTGGCCAGCGCGCTGCGCAGCCCGGCTAATTCCGCATCCTTTTCCCGTAGCGCCTGCTCATGCTCGGCGCGCAGCGTAGTGATGCGACGCTCGGCGTCGCCGTGCAGCTGGTCGGCCAGCTGTTCGACCACGCCGAGCAGGGTGCGCGCGGTGTCTTCCCGCTTCGGTCCGGCGCCGCCGTCCTCGCCACCCAGCTCTTTCAAATATTTGTGGATGGTCGATTTCGAGCCGGTGCCGAGCGCCAGCCGGACCGCGTCGGCGGACGGATAGCGTCCTTCGGCCAGCAGCTGATCGCGGCTGGCCCTGACTTCGGATTTTGTGAGTCCTGTGCGCGCCATAAGTCTTATCGTGAGTGAATCAGGAACTGGCTTGCCCCACCAGTCCGCGGTTTTGTGCCCGGTTCAGCTTCGGATGCACCACCGGAATCGTCAGCATCGTGCTGCCCACCGCCATCAACAGCAGCGCGGTGAAGGTCTCGCTGGTGATGATCTGCTTGTCCAGCAGGATGTTGGCGAAGATGATTTCGATCAGGCCCTTGGATTGTAACAGCCAGCCGATGATGGAGGCTTCGCCTTTCTTCCAGTTCAACATCTTGCCGGCGATGTGGGCGCCGGCCAGCTTGCCGGCCACCGAGGCGAACAGCAGCAGGCCGCCGACGAAGAACACCGAATAGCCGCCCAGGTCCCACTTGGTGCGCAGGCCGGTGCTGAGGAAGAACACCGGCATCAGGATCAGCAGCACGTTCTTGAACAGCGCGTCCAGTTTTTCCTGGCCGAACCAGTCGGCGTCCATCACCACGCCGGCCAGGAAGGCGCCGACCATGAAGTGCAGGCCGGCCCAGTCGGCGCCGAAGGCGCAGGCGAGCAGCCAGAAGATCGCCACATACCAGCGGTCGCTCTCCGGCAGGCGCACCATCAGGCGGCGGAAGGCGAAGGTCAGCACGGCGAAGGCGAGCAGGAAGCCGGCCTGGCGGCCGACGCGTTCCCAGTCCAGCATGATCAGCGCCAGCACGCCCCAGATCGCCACGTCGTCGAGGCTGGCGTAACGCAGGATGCGCTGGCCCATCGGCTGGCGCAGGATGTCGAGCTTTTCCAGCAGCAGCACCAGCACCGGCAGCGCGGTCACCGCGCAGGCCATGCCGACGCCCAACATGAATTGCCAGTTGGCCGCCTTGGCGCCCATCCAGCCTTGGTAGCCCATCAAGAGCAATGCAGCGCCGCAGCCAAACAACAACGGCATGCCGAGCGACAGGCCGGCGGTGGTGACGCTTTCGCGCCGATGTTCCCAGACTTTTTTCAGGTCCAGCTCTATGCCGGCCAGCATGACGAACAGCATCACGCCCCATTGGCCGACGCCGTTCAGCGTTTTCACGACATCCGGATTGAACAGGAATTTGTGGTATTCGGGAAAGGCGGCGCCGACGACGCCGGGGCCAAGAATGATGCCCATGATGATCTGGACGATCACCAGCGGCGCGAAATAATCGGTCTTGAACACGCGCCAGACTAGATAGGGCACGACGAAGATCATCAACATCGCCAGCAGGAAAATTTCGGTGGTACTCATAAGTCTCCTCTTTTTATAATGTAATTACATACCGAAATGGATATTATCGAACAATTGGCAAAAAGAAAAGTGATTTGTGGGCGTGGCGTGGTAACGTTTCCACATGTCCCCGCGAGCGCCGTCCGGAAAGGTATCGGTTACAATCGCGGCATGTATATCGACTCTCATTGCCATATCAATTTCCCCGAGCTGGCCGCTCGCATGCCCGAAATCCTGGCCAAGATGGCCGACAACAAAGTCACCCACGCGCTGTGCGTGTCGGTCGACTTGCCGGATTTCCCGCAGGTGCTGGCGCTGGCGCACGAGTATCCGCACATCTACGCCTCGGTCGGCGTGC
>Ga0247815_10001453_pt1 | contig 18091 bp, 10 predicted proteins | sample UWRJL194509B1_FD_181014 | JGI IMG/M metagenome (GOLD analysis project Ga0247815, IMG submission 181014) | Plant litter microbial communities from Arlington Agricultural Research Station in Wisconsin, United States - UWRJ-L194-509B-1 | ecosystem: Environmental > Terrestrial > Plant litter >...
GGGAGAATATGGTGTCCATTCCTGTCCTTGCATTGTAACCGTTCCTTTGCCCGGCCCTCCCCAGGCAGTTATAGGCTTATCGCCATAGTAATAATGCACTAATGCATATGGCCTTGGAGAGTCATAAAACATTTTTGTATCCCAACAGGCAATAAAACAATCCATTGCTGTTATTTGGTTTAAAAAGTACATTTTTACATCCTGATCAAGAGTATGATTATCCCTCCTTGAAACATCCTGCGCAAATTTTAACCAGTGCCCGGCCTGTTGCACAGATTTTGGCCCATCCCTCATAAACTCCACAAGTGCCTTATCTTCATCGGTTAAATTGGCCTGCAATGTTATTAATTCATCAACTTCTTTTTTTAGCTGTTCCGAGCCTACCATGGGCGGCGGTATAGCCCGAAACTGATCACCTGATTTTAAACCGACAGGTTTAACTTTACCCCAAAAAGGAGTTATACAGGGAGGGCAAAATTTCCCGCCCTTTCCATCAGAGAAATTTTTTGGCTGCCAGTGTTAATGTCATTCATTTTATCTACCGGGTTCATCGGTTTATATTTTGTATAATAAAAATATAAAACTCCGTTAGAACCTGCTTCCTCTGCATACTGGTTAGAGCCATCGCTTTTCCTGGCAGCTATTACATCCCTGGCTGCTAAATTGCCTATTCCTTCAGGAGTTTTAGGGTCTAAAGACTTGTTTTCAGGATCAAGGCCTAATTCTCTCATATATGACGAAAACAGTTCTTTATCACGATAAAAATACTCACAAAGGGCACCGTAGGCTACATAACTTACAGCAATTTCTTTATTTTTTAAAGTGTGTTCCTTACCGGGCCTTCTTTTAATATTCTTTAAATATACCGGTATGGCTTTTCATCATAACGGCTCCATGCATCAAAAATTGCAACAAAAGTTAGCCCTAAAAGGCGGGATGTTACGGTTGGCCGCGGCCTAAACCTGTCTGTATCGTTAGCCGTGGCTGTTATAGCCATTTTACCCCATTTATAGGCAACATTGTCAACTCCTGTGGGTTCTGTAATTTTACTGTTTGCTGTTTTAATCTGGGCATTTAAACTTGTGGTTAAAACACAAATTACTACTATCTTAAATATAAATTTGTAATTTTTTATCATACGTATTTTTATATGGTTATCAATAGTTTCATTTCAATTAAGAAGAAATTGTTTATAGTTTATTTATACAGTATATATATGTAATGCTAAAATGCCTGCCGGCAGATTAAGATTTAGCAAATCAGGCCTGTTTAAATAACCACAAATAGAACTATACTATATTAGGAGGAGGAGAATTAATTGTAAGATAACCGGAAAGCGAGGTCCTTTGTGGGTCATACATGAATAAGGTAACCGGAAAAAATATTACAGTAGTGGTTGATAAAGCAAAAGGTATCTGAGAAATAAAATCTCTACTGAAAGATTTTATTAATTTTTTACCTGAGTTTTCTTTGTTTGAATTTGTATCGTATAATTGGCAATCGACAATTTTTTTAAGGTCGTTACTAATTACGTTTTTATTAGGTTGCCTGAGGCAGTATAAATTTAAAACATTGTTTTGAATCCTGTTCTTAAAAACGTGATAGCTATTGTCTTTAAATTCAATATCTTCGCTTACGTTTTCAAAACCCGAATCTACAATATATCCGTATGGATTGATATTGATCTTTATTACTTCATAATTCGATTCGCTCATTTTCTCATTGGCATTCACCCATACCTGCTGTTGCTGTTCGGCAACCGTCATGTAAAATCCCAGCAAATTGTAAAATAGTACTGCGATTAAAAAAAGTGATGCAATTTTATTCATGTAAAAATTACTTTGATAGATGCCTCAATTATGAGTTTTGAGAATAACAGTTGCCATTAAGTGTTAATGGTAACATTTAACTACGTACATTGATAAGGATAATAGTAATAAACAGCGCATTTTCATGCGCTGTTTAACTACAAAAATAACCCTAACCAAATTTAAGCTAACCCTAATTAGCCCGAAATCAATAACTAACTCTAATTAACTATATTTTAATAACCGGGATTATTATTGCCCGGCGTAATATTAGGATTTGAAGAGGTTTCTCTATCCGGTATTGGCCATAATTCGCTTTTACCTTCCTGAAAACCGGTGCCTCTTAATTCTGAACTTGCAAGGCCCCACCTGATGATATCATCAAAACGAAGCTGCTCGCCTGCAAATTCTACTTTACGCTCATGTATAATAGCTGCAAAAACCTCGGCCGCTGATGGATTAATGCTGGTGATTAAACCTGCCCTGGTCCTAACTTGCGTTATATATTCTATTGCAGCTGCCTGAGAACCGCCCGCCCTTTTGTTTTCGCATTCTGCTTTCATCAATAGTACGTCAGAATAACGCATAACTTTAAAGTTAATACTTGACTGCAACGCTTCATCTGCCTGCTTGTAATAGTTTTGATATTTTTTCCATCCGCCTCTCCTGTTACCGGCAGCTGTGGCAAAATTAGCTGCAGTCATAGTGGCAGTGCCACCTGGTAAATACGTAGAACCCGGTACATAAAAAGTATCACCAAAACGGGTATCGCCTGCCTCATACTCATCAAGAATACCATCTGAAGGGTAAACGTTAAACCAGTTAAGGTTACCATACTCCTGGCCTCTAAGCGTAGACTCTGCAAAACCGGTACCCTGGCTGTCGCCACTGGCATCCCACATGTTACCTGTTCCTAAGTCGGCATTAAATTCAACTTCAAAAACCGATTCTACACCGTGCTCAGTTTCTTCCATAAAGTTATTATAAAAATTACCCGGAGCCTCTAAGCTAAAACCTGTAACCTGATTAAGTGCCGCTAATGCCTGATCATATTTTTGCTGGTATAACAGTACTTTACCTAAATGAGCATAAGCAGCTTCTTTAGTTGCTCGTCCTACCTGATAACCTGCATCACTTTTAGAGAAAAGGTTATTAGCTGCAAACGTAAAATCCTCTTCAATAAGGGCGTATACCTCGGCCTTAGGGCTTCTTGCAGCACCCACAATAGTTCCGGTGCGGTATATTGGTAAATCACCAAAACGTTTTACTAATAAAAAATAGTAGTAAGCCCTCATAAAATGAGCCTGTCCTAAAAAATTATTCTTGGCTTCGGCTGATAATGCAGATTCCGAAAAAGCATTGATCTTTTCTGCATTATCCAATACAAAATTACATCTCGAAATTCCTATAAAGCAAGATTCCCAGTAATATTGGATAATATCACTACTTGAATTGAACGAAAAATTCTGGAAAGGCACTTTATTTCCTTCTAATTGTGGGTTTCCTTTTGCATCCTGACCCATTAGATCCATTGCAAAGAAAATGTTTCTTGAGTAAAGCCCCCTTGTTTGCAACAGTGCATAGGTTGCATTTACTGAAGACTCCACCTGATTTACGGTAGTAAAGAATGTTTCGGGCGATAAAGTATTAGGATTCGTTAATTCTAAATCGGAAGTGGAGCAGGAATCTATCACTAAAATTCCCGACACTACTGCAATTAAATATATTATTTTCTTCATCATATTATTTATTAAAATGTAACGTTAAGTCCAAAAATTAATGATTTTGGCTGTGGATACCTACCCGTATCAATCCCTGCTGAATTTGCATTGCCATCAATCGGGGCGATCTCAGGGTCTAAGCCGGAATAATTAGTGATAGTTACAAGGTTTTGCCCGCTTACATAAAAGCGTATACTCGAAAAATATCTCTTAAACATATCTCCCGAAAATGTGTAACCTATAGTAACATTTTTTAAGCGTGCATAAGAGCCATCTTCAACATATCGCGAACTTGCATTAGCAGCATTTCCGTTTGTACCAAATGCGCGTGGTAAAGTAGCAGATGGATTAGTAACCACCCCATCTACAACGATCGCCCTGTTTAAAACACCTGTACCCGCGTTAAATAAGCGGTTCATTCCTTCAAGATCAAATTTGTTGGCGTTGAAAACATCACCACCCTGAACTCCTGATATGAAACAATTAAAATCGAACTTTTTATACGCTGCATTAATGTTTAAACCGTAGGTAAAATCAGGATACTGATTACCAATCTTTGTTTTGTCAAGTGTATTTATTATCCCATCACCGTTTCGGTCTACAAACCTGATGTCACCCGGTTGTACAACAGTTTGAGCTGTGCCTAAATCAGCTTCTACCTCTGCCTGGTTTTGATAAATTCCATTGGTTTCATAACCATAAATGTAAAACATTGATTCACCAACCTCAAGCCTCGAATAGGCATCTAAACCTGCTCTGCCGCTGGGGCCACCTAAAAAGTTAGGAACATTAGGAGCTAACCTTAATACTTTATTTTTATTCTTGCCTATGTTTCCTGTGGCAGACCATGTGAAATCGCCTTCATTATCGTTGTAGCCTAATGTTAATTCAAACCCTTTGTTTTCAACAATCCCAATGTTTTGAAGTTGCGTTCCTCCGCCAGCAGACCCGACAGAGGGTGGCAACGGAACCTCATAAAGTATACCGCTACCCTTACTATTAAACATCTCCAATGAAGCGGTAAATTTTTCATCGAATAAACCTACGTCCAGACCAAAGTTTGTGTCCTTTTTTTCTTCCCACTTTAAATCAGGATTAGGAGCCAGACCTAAGGAAACCCCAGGGCCATTTACTGCTCCAAGCGGATAATTGTAATCTATATTTAACGTACCGCTATAGGCGTAATTGCGTGACCTGTCATTTCCTGTAGTTCCTGTACTTGCCCTTAGTTTCAAAGTACTAAAAATAGAGTTTTCCATAAATTTTTCTTTAGCAATGTTCCAACCAGCAGCAAGCGAGTAAAAATTACCCCAACGGTTATTAGCTCCAAATTTAGAAGAAGCATCTCTACGACCTGAAACTGCAAAAAGATATTTCTCATCATAGTCATAATTGATACGAGCGATGTAGCCAAGATTTGATTCTACAGAATTGTTAGAACTGAGGTTTGGCTGATTGTTTATCAGTTGGTCTATTTCATCCGAAATTGCGTATCGGCTTCCTGCAATTACTGCGTGATTTTTAAAATCAATTTTTGTTATAACCCCTACTACTTCAATATTATGCTTTCCTGCAATTGTAGTCTTATAATTCAAACTATTATCATAAACAATCGTTTGGCCCTCAGAATTGGTTTCTGCAGTTGTAGAATATGCCTGCACGTGCACACCTGTATTAAAACTCGGAACAAAAGTATGGTCTTTTGTTTTATAGTAATCTAAAGAAACCTGCGACCTGAACTTAAGGCCTTTTAATATCTCCAACTCTGCAAATATATTTCCTATTACAGATAAGGTATTAATTCTTTGGTATCCTAAGTTAGCAACACGCACAGGATTTTCAGCATCATTACTATCTGCAGAAGTAGGCCCTTCATACCCACTTATGTTATTGCTATTATATATAGGTAAATATGGTGCACTTTTAATGGCATGTTCTAACAGGGTACGCCCACCTGCGGAACGTTCCGGGGCAGTTTTATTAAAAGAAAGCCCTATAGTGCTGCCTACTTTTAATTTACCAATATCCTGAGTGTTACTTGACCTAAATGAGTAGCGCTCAAATTCTGTTTGAATAAGGGAACCCTCCTGCTTAAGATACTCTGCAGAATAACGACTTGTAGAAGTCTCGGTACCCGCAGAATATGCCAAGTTGTAATCTTTCATTAAACCAGTCCTGAAAATCTGGTCCTGCCAATTAGTATTAATATTCCCAAATTGTGCAGCCCTTGATGTTAAATCACTACCAAAAGCTTCGCGGGCGTACTGGATGTATTGTTGTGTGTTTAAAACATCATATCGTTTAGTAACTCTCTGAGAACCTAAATAAGTATTAAAGGTAAGCTGACCGGGACCATTTTTACCTTTTTTAGTAGTCACAACAATTACCCCATTATATGCTTTAGATCCATACAACGAAGTGGTTGATGCATCTTTTAACACTGATATACTCTCTATATCGTTAGGGCTTAATCCTGAAAGATTACCCGTTAAAACACCGTCTACTACATATAGTGGCGAACTATTATTCATGGTAGCCAAACCCCTAATTTTAACGGTAGGGCTACTGCCGGGTGCACCATTCAATACGGTAACACCAGCAGCCCTGCCCTGTAAGGCAGACTCCGCGTTAGTTATAGGCACCGATGCAATCTCCTTTGCACCTACTGTAGATATTGCACCTGTAACTTTACTTCTTTTTTGAGAACCGTAAGCAACAATAACTACTGCTTCTAAATCTTTAGCAGATTCTGCTAATTTAATATTGATAATTGATTGATTTCCAACCGAAATCGTTTGCGAAGCGCTGCCAATAAAAGAGTACGTTATTTTGTCGGTAGTATTTACTCCTGTTAAGGTATAATTTCCATCAATATCTGTCGATGTACTGTTTGTTGTGCCTTCTACAATCACACTTGCACCGGGCAATGGCAAGCCTGCAGTGTCTGTCACTAAACCTTGTATGGTTTTTGACTGCGCCATTACACTGTGAGTGCTAATCATTAACAATGCGATTATCGCAAATTTTAATTTTAACATCATATAATTTGTTGTTTTTTTGTTAGATAAATTTTAGGTAGTAAAATCATGCTTATTATTTTGGGTATAATTTTATCATGTAAACATTTTTATAGGTTTTAATTTAAAGTTAGAAATACTCTTTATCACAATAGTCAGTTAACCTACGAACACTTATAATTGCGATTAAAGAGCTGCTCACACAATTGATTTTATTTCATACTTAAATTGGGTTTAATGGTTAGTACTTCTCTTAATAATTTTATAATTAATACTTATACGATAATATAATCAAGGCAAATTCTAAACCTGTAAAAAGTAACTTCCTCTAACATTCCTAAGAGTATTAATGCACTTAGCAATTTCCTCCTATACATCGACACTTATATCTTGTAGTTTAAAGGACTATAAGTGTATTTTAAACACTTCTCCTTAATTAGATTATAATACACTACAACGTATTCGTAGACACTCAAAAAAAATCAATAAAGCAAAATAGAATTAAAGATCATTTTACAACCATTAATAGGCTATAAAACAACAATACTTGTAGTCAACATGACAATATTACTTATAATTTTCGACTTAACAAATTTTTTAGATAAAAAAAACACAATATTTAAAAAATAGTACTAATACTGATAAATCATGAAATCATGTGCTATATATATAAATAAATTATTTTACCTCATAAGTGCATTAAAGCAAAGTTTAAGATTAAAATATATTTAAAATTGATCTGCTATCTAAATTTTAAAATATTCTCAGCACCTCCCTTACTATATGCGTATGTGATATTAATATGATGGCTAACTAAAAACATAGATGTTTTAAAATTCAAATTTTAATTGAAAGGAAAAATTTAATTGGACTAATGCTCTTAGTTAAAAATTTCACAAATAACATTATAGTCGGCTACACTATAAGTTTAATTATGATTATTTATATTATTAACTACCATATGAGAAGCAGCTTGGAATATGCTAGCCAAAATTGAGTAGTTATTGATTAAATCTACTTACCATTATATATACGTTAAATAATGGTATAAGAACGCAATGTAATGCCAATGTTATATTCTAATATTTTAAGGTTATATTTTTTAATACGGTAAAATTTTTGATATTTTTTTATTAAATGTTTGTTGGTTAAAAATTTATCCACTATACTTGTAGTCAATTTTACTATTAGAAAAATCGTTTTAGTTCTAATATTTTGGCTAACAATTTTATTGTAATTTTTTCTGAAATACCTATCCCTTTAAATTCATTATGCTTGAATGAAGTTGCCAACTAAAAATTATAATTATCAATGTCTTGGTGTAACAGCAATTAAAGTACTAATCTGTTAATAAAACTATTCACTCAAATCGTTTATGTAGTAGCACCTAAAACCATTAAACAAATATCAAATTAATACATATTATATGATAATAAATAAAATATCTTCAAATCTGCTTAAAACATTGCCTTTGTCTTTATGTAGCTTATTTTGTGTTGTAACTGCTACAGCACAGGATAATAAAAAAGTAAACAATCAGCAAGCAACGATATTTACACAGTTTAGTTATAAAGGTAATGACAAGGTTTATAAAGATTATCCTTTGCAACCCGATGAGTTTTATACGCCTATACTACAAGGATGTTACCCAGACCCAAGCATTACTCGTAAAGGAAAAGATTACTACCTGGTAAACTCATCATTTGCTATGACACCCGGGGTTCCCATTTTTCATTCTACGGATATGGTAAATTGGAAACAAATAGGCCATGTATTAGATAAGCCTTCACAATTAAAAGTGGAAGAATCTGGTATATCACAAGGCATATATGCTCCGGATATAAAATACAATCCTTATAACGATACATTTTATATGATCACGACACAGTTTGCAGGCGGTATGGGCAATATGGTAGTGAAGACAAAAGATCCTGCAAATGGATGGGGCGATGCTATAAAATTACAGTTTGACGGAATAGACCCATCGCTTTTTTTTGATGATAACGGCAAAGCTTATGTAGTGCATAATGACGCTCCGCCGGCCGGCAAAGAATTGTATAAAGGACACCGGGTAATAAAAATATGGGACTATGACTTAGCAACAGATAAGATTGTCCCGGGATCTGACAAGATTATCGTAGATGGTGGTACAGATATTACACAGAAACCTATATGGATAGAGGGCCCGCACCTGTATAAAAAAAATGGGCAATATTACCTTATGTGTGCCGAAGGCGGTACCGGCGGATGGCATAGTGAGGTGATATTTAAGAGCGATAGTCCTAAAGGCCCATTTATACCTGCAAAAAACAACCCTATACTTACACAGCGTTACTTTGCTGCAGACAGGACTGGTAAAGTAGACTGGGCCGGACATGCCGACCTGGTTGAAGGTCCCAATGGTAAGTACTACGCCGTATTCCTTGCAATACGTCCTAACGAAAAAGGACAGGTAAACTCCGGGCGTGAAACATTTATACTACCTGTAGACTGGAGTGGAGAATTTCCCGTATTTGAAAACGGTCTTGTGCCCCTTAAACCTAAATTAAAAATGCCATCCGGAGTAAAGAACATGACCGGACAGGGCGAGTTTTTTCCAAACGGTAATTTTACTTTCACAGATAACTTTAAATCGGGAAAACTGGATATGAGGTGGATAGGCCTGAGGGGCTGGAGAGATAAATTTGCATCACAAACAAAAGAAGGATTAAAGATAATCCCTTTCGCTACAAATATTAAGGCCTCAACCCCTACTTCTACATTATTTTACAGGCAGCAGCACGCTTGGTTTGAAGCGAACACTACATTAAAATACAAACCAGGATCAGAAAAGGAACTTGCGGGAATTACTTGTTACCAGAGTGAAACGTTTAATTATGTTTTTGGCATAACAAAAAAAGCCAACGATTATTATGTTGTTTTAGAGCAAACCGACAAAGGGAAATCTAAGCTAATTGCGAGCAAAAAAATAAAGTATACGTCTGATATTAACTTGCAGGTTATTGCCGAAGGAAACAATTACAGATTTAACTATGCCGTTAATGGAACTGCTTATGAAAATATTGGCGGCACGGTTCCCGGAGATATTTTGTCAACAGATGTGGCCGGCGGATTTACCGGTAGCCTGATAGGATTATATACTACCACTTCAAATGACATTAAGCCCTGATTTTCTAAGTAGCAATCGCAAATTAAGATCATATAGTCATTGAACGCTGTTACAGGCTAATCAAATAATAATTCTGCACAACACCTTAAATTTTAAAATCAAAAGTACTTTATGAAAAACTGTACATTTCTTATATCTTTTTTATCGTTTTGTTTATCCTCACCAGTATGTTTTGCCCAGGCAAGTTCATCATATCCGTTTAAGGATTACAACCAATCGTTTGAAGTAAGGGTGAACGATCTGGTAAGCCGTTTAACATTGGAGGAAAAAGTATCGCAAATGCTTAACTCTGCCCCTGCTATAGATAGGCTGGGCATACCTGCCTACGACTGGTGGAATGAAACACTGCACGGCGTGGCACGTACACCTTATAAAGTAACCGTATATCCGCAGGCCATTGCAATGGCAGCAACCTTCGATAAAAAATCTCTATTTACAATGGCAGATTTTTCGGCATTAGAAGGCAGGGCAATTTACAATAAAGCAGTAGAGACAGGCCGCACAAATGAGCGTTATTTAGGACTTACCTACTGGACTCCCAACATTAATATATTTCGCGATCCGCGTTGGGGCCGTGGCCAGGAAACCTATGGCGAAGACCCTTTCTTAACGGCTGCATTAGGCGATGCTTTTGTAAGAGGCCTACAGGGAGATGACCCTAAATACATCAAAGCTGCTGCATGTGCAAAACATTACGCAGTACACAGTGGTCCCGAAGCATTACGGCATGTTTACAATGCAGATGTTAGCAATTACGATCTTTGGGATACTTACCTCCCGGCTTTTAAAAAATTAGTAACCCAGTCTAAAGTTGTGGGCGTTATGTGTGCTTACAATGCCTTCAGGACACAGCCTTGCTGTGCCAGCGATATATTAATGACCGACATTTTGCGCAACCAATGGCAATTTAAAGGTTATGTAACGTCTGACTGTTGGGCTATTGATGATTTCTTTAAAAACCATAAAACGCATCCTGATGCCGAATCGGCTTCTGCAGATGCTGTGTTTCATGGTACAGATATAGATTGCGGTACAGATGCTTACAAAGCGTTGGTTCAGGCCGTTAAAGACGGAAAAATAAGCGAAGCACAAATAGATATTTCTGTAAAGAGATTATTTATGGTGCGTTTTCAGCTGGGCATGTTCGACCCCGTATCTATGGTTAAATATGCACAAACACCGGCATCGGTTCTGGAAAGTGATGCACATAAGCAGCATGCGTTGAAGATGGCACAGCAATCTATGGTATTGCTAAAAAACGAAAATAATATATTACCCCTAAGTAAAAAGCTTAAAAAAATAGTTGTATTGGGGCCTAATGCCGACAATCCAATATCTATATTAGGAAATTACAACGGTACACCTTCTAAACTTACAACAGTATTACAAGGTATAAAAGATAAGGTAGGAAAAGATACCCAGGTGGTTTATGAAAAAGCTGTAAATTTTACCAACAGTAACATTTTACAATATGCCGATCTTACAAAGCAATATTCTTATAATGGTAAACAAGGCTTTAAGGCAGAATATTTTGATAATATAAAATTAGAGGGAACTCCAACCGCAATTACTCAGGAAAGTAAACTGGATAATATATGGCAGGAAGGACAAAATGTAGCCGGCAAAATTAAAGCGAGAAATTTTTCTGCTAAATATACAACCGATTATAAACCGGTAAATGATGGCAGCATAACATTTGAACTTGATGCGGATGATGGTTATAAGTTTATTGTAAATGGCAAAACTGTAATCGATGCATGGGCAAGGAACCGTTGGGGTGCCCAAACCTATGAGCTTAAAGCAAAAAAAGATTCTGTATACCACCTTGAAGTACAATACTGGCAGGGAGATGGTAAGGCAAACGTAAAACTGAATGCAGGAAACTATATTAAAAACAACTTAAACACTCTTGCAAACCGTTTTAAAGATGCTGATGCTTTTATTTTTGTGGGTGGAATTTCTCCCCAGCTTGAAGGTGAAGAGATGAAAGTTGACGATCCGGGTTTTGAAGGCGGCGACAGAACTTCTATACTGCTCCCTGCTATACAAACGGAACTAATGAAGGCTTTAAAAACAACGGGGAAGCCTGTAGTTTTTGTAATGATGACAGGCAGTGCAATTGCTACCCCTTGGGAATCTGAAAATGTACCGGCCATTTTGAATGCGTGGTATGGCGGCCAGTCTGCAGGTACTGCCTTGGCTGATATTCTATTTGGAGATTATAATCCGTCAGGGCGTTTACCTGTTACGTTCTATAAAAGCGACAGCGACCTTAATTCATTTACAGATTATAGCATGAAGAACCGTACCTACCGTTACTTTTCTGGTAATCCCCTATACGGTTTTGGTTACGGGTTAAGTTACACAACATTTACATATGATAATTTAACCTTGCCAGCTAAAGTTGCCAAGGGTAAAAATGTTGCTGTTACTGTAAAAGTTACAAACACAGGTAAAATAGCCGGAGACGAAGTTGTGCAGCTTTATGTTATAAATAAAAATACCGCGATAAAAACTCCAATCAAAACATTGAAAGGATTCGAACGAATCAGCCTTAAAAATGGCGAGAGTAAAACCGTTACCTTCAATCTGTCTCCAGATGATCTTTCTTACGTAACTGAGGATGGAGCAATGAAACAGCTTACAGGAAATGTTGAAATAGCTGTTGGCGGACATCAACCTGATGAAACAAATAGATCGACAAGTAGTTTTGTAACTCAGGCAATACAAATCAACTAATTAACTGCAGTACTGCGGGTTTCACTAAAGCTGAAAAATAGCAAAAACTATATTCATCAGGCCTTTCCAATTTAACTAACAGGATCTAAGATAAATTTTAAAAAGCATGATAATTAAAATTAAATCCTTGGTACGCAAGGCAGCATTGTACACAATTTTAATGTGGACGTGCAATACATCCGCACAAAATCCTATTATCACTAACCAATATACCGCCGATCCATCGGCGAGGGTTTTTAAAAACAGGGTATATTTATTTCCTTCACATGATATTCCGCCTCACACCAATAAAAATAAAGAGAATTGGTTTTCTATGGAGGACTACCATGTATTTTCATCCAATAATTTACGGGACTGGACAGACCACGGTGTTATAGTTACGCAAAATAAAGTACCCTGGGTAAAACCCGACTCTTACAGTATGTGGGCACCCGATTGTATAGAGCGCAATGGTAAGTACTATTTTTACTTTCCGTCTACGCCAAAAGATACAACTATTGCAAGGGGTTTTACCATAGGTGTAGCAATTGCAGATAAACCTGAGGGTCCTTACAAGGTTCAGCAGCAGCCTATAAAAAATGTAAAAGGCATAGACCCAAATGTATTTATAGATAAAGATGGCCAGGCATACCTTTACTGGTCTCAGGGAAATATATATGCGGCCAAGCTTAAAGAAAATATGACCGAACTTGCCTCTGAACCTATAATACTTAGAAACCTTCCCGAAAAAGGATTGAAAGAAGGCCCTTACTTGTTTGAAAGAAATGGCAACTATTACCTAACCTACCCTCACGTTGCAGACAAAACCGAAAGGCTTGAATATGCCATGGGCAAAAATCCTTTAGGGCCATTTACTGTAAGCGGTGTTATAATGGATGAATCTGCCAACTGCTGGACGAACCATCATTCTGTTATTGAGTTTAAAAACCAGTGGTATCTTTTTTACCATAATAACGATCTGTCACCAAAATTTGATAAAAATCGTTCTGTGCGTATAGACAGTTTATCATTTAACACAGATGGAACAATTAAAAAAGTGATTCCCACATTGCGAGGTGTTGGTACTACACCTGCAAAGTCAAAAATCCAGACAGACCGTTACAGTTCTTTAAGTACGAACGGTGCATCAGTAGAATTGCTTGATTCATCAGATGCGTTCAAGGGCTGGATAACAATATTGTCTTCACCTAAAGCTTTTGTAAGTTATAATGCGGTAGACTTTGGGTCTAAAAAACTTAAGAAGGTTATGGTACAGGGTAAAGCATCATCCGGTGGAACTATCGAGATAAGGCTTGATAAGATAGATGGTACTTTGCTGGCTAAAGTTAACGTAGCTGCAGGTAAACAATGGACTATTACAGAGGCTACTCTCCTAAAATACATATCCGGTAAACATAACATATACATTATTTCTGCAGGGGACACACCGGTAGAAATAGATTGGATATCATTCGAGTAATAATATAACTACTACAACATGTATAAAAAAATATTTTTTATAGCATTAGGCATCTTTAGCTTCAGCGTTTGTAATGCTCAGAATACTGAGATGCTTGCACCAAAAGGATTCGACGCCTATGCAGCCACTATAGCCCATGGCTCTATTGACACTATTACTTATAATTCAAAAACGGTAGGTACGAACCGTAAGGCTTTGGTTTATACGCCGCCTGGTTTTTCTAAGAAAAATAAATACCCTGTTTTGTACCTATTGCATGGCATAGGTGGCGATGAAAAAGAGTGGTTTAACCAAGGCGCGCCAAATATTATTTTAGATAATTTATATGCACAGGGAAAATTACGGCCCATGATCGTAGTGCTGCCTAACGGACGCGCGATGAAAAATGACAGAGCCGATGGCAACATTATGGCTCCTGATAAGGTAGAAGCATTTTCGACCTTTGAAAAGGACCTTTTGACTGATCTTATACCGTTTGTAGAAAAAAAATACCCGGTGCTTAAAAACCGTGACAGCCGTGCTCTTGCCGGACTTTCTATGGGTGGAGGCCAATCGCTTAATTTTGGATTGGGCAATATAGATAAGTTTGCCTGGGTGGGAGGTTTCTCTTCGGCTCCAAACACTAAATTACCTGCACAATTGCTGCCAAAACCGGAACTTGCAAAGCAGTTGAAAGTGCTTTGGATTTCTTGCGGTGATGCCGATGGGCTGATGAATATAAGTATGAGAACGCATGATTATCTTCAACAAAACAAAGTACCGCACATCTTGTATTTAGAACCTGGTGGCCATGACTTTAAAGTGTGGAAAAATGATCTGTACATATTCTCTCAATTGCTGTTTAAACCGGTAAATAAATCCTCATTTGCTAAGTATACTGTGTTGGGAATTCCTGCCTCTACTAACGTGAGATCATCAAAATATCCGCAGATATTGCCGGATAGCAAGGTGATTTTTCGCACTGATGCTCCCAATGCACAAAAGGTACAAATAGACCTTGGCAGGAAGTACGACATGAAAAAGAACAACGAAGGCAAATGGACTGTAACTACCGATTCTATAAGCGAAGGTTTACACTATTATTCACTACTGATTGACGATGTTGCTGTGGCAGACCCTTCGAGCGAAACATTTTATGGAATGAGCCGTATGGCAAGCGGTATCGAAATCCCGTTTGCCGGAGATGGATATTACACAATAAAAGATGTACCCCATGGCGATATCCGTATAAAAAAATACTTTTCTAAAATAACCAATTCATGGCGACAGGCATACATATATGCCCCACCGGGCTATGATGCTTCTACAGATAACTATCCTGTGCTTTACCTGCTGCACGGCGGTGGCGAAGACGAACGTGGCTGGGCTACACAGGGCAAGGCAAATATAATATTAGACAACCTTATTGCCGATAAAAAGGCAAAACCCATGCTGATTGTAATGGTTGACGGAAACCTGAGTACCGGTATGGCCGGGTTTAACGAACGTGCTTTACAAAGCTTTGAAAATGAGGTTAAGCAAAGTGTAATTCCGTTTATAGGAAGTAATTACCGTGTGAAAAGCGACGCTGCAAACAGGGCATTGGCAGGACTGTCTATGGGCGGACTACAAACTCTATATGCAGGGATAAAAAACACAGATCAGTTTGCTTACCTGGGGGTATTCAGCTCAGGATGGTGGGCTAATCAGCCTGACCTTGCTAACCCACAATATGACTTTATGAAAAGCAACGCGGCTACAATAAATAAAAACCTAAAGAGCTTTTGGATATCTATGGGTGGCAAAGAAGACATTGCTTATGCTAATTGCAAAATCATGCTTGAAAAGTTTGATAACATGGGCATAAAATACACTTACAGCGAATATCCGGGCGGGCATTCATGGCCTGTATGGCGCAATAACCTTTATAATTTTGCGCAAACGTTATTTAAATAAATTGCTATGAAAAATTTTAAGCACCTATTTTTAGCCGCGATATTTTCGTTAATATACACCAATGTAATGGCACAGGATCCTAACTTTCATATCTACCTCTGCTTTGGCCAGTCTAACATGGAGGGAAATGCAAAATTTGAACCACAGGACACATTAAATGTAAACAATAGCTTTAAAATGATGTCGGCAGTTGATTGCCCCGCATTGCATCGCAAAATGGGTGAATGGTATACTGCTGTGCCCCCGCTTTGCCGTTGCGAGACAGGCCTTACCCCCGCTGATTATTTTGGGCGTACAATGATTGACAACCTGCCCAAAAAAGTTACGGTAGGAGTGATAAATGTGGCTGTAGGCGGCTGTAAAATTGAACTTTTCGATCAGGAAAAATCTAAAGAATACATAGCCTCTTCTCCCGACTGGTTAAAGAATATCGTTAAAAATTATGATAACGACCCTTATGCAAGGCTTGTAGCCATGGCAAAAATCGCGCAAAAAAAAGGAGTTATCAAAGGGATATTGATGCACCAGGGAGAATCGAACACGGGTGATACGCTTTGGCCACAAAAAGTAAAAAAAGTATATGATAAACTGCTGAAAGACCTTAACCTTAAACCGGATTCTGTACCCCTTTTAGCCGGCGAAACAGTAAGCGAAGATCAAAATGGGAAATGTGCCAGTATGAATACGATCATAAATAAACTTCCCGCAACGATTCCTAACAGTTACATTATATCATCCGCTGGATGTGAAGGAGTTGAAGACAAGCTGCATTTTAGCGCAGCAGGCTATAGGAAATTAGGCACGAGGTATGCCGCCCAAATGCTTAAACTGATGGGTTACAAATTTAAGCCAGAGTAGAATATCACGTGATAGTTTTTACCCATTTATTTATTTTCTAATTACAAAATTTTTAAGCATATAATGGCAAATTATTAAATTTTGACCATTTAATTTATAAAATCTAACATAATAATTTATGTACATTAAAAAAAGAAATTGGTTTGTATTAGTTGTTTTTACTTTTATATGCTGTAAAAGTCTTGCCCAGCAACTACCCTATCAAAACGCTGCCCTCCCTATGGATGAAAGGGTTAACGACCTAATATCAAGGTTAACCCTCGAAGAAAAAGCATCATTAATGTTTGACCAGTCACCGGCTATACCGCGCCTGTCAATTAAAAAATTTAATTGGTGGAGCGAAGCCCTCCATGGCCTTGCCAGTAACGACAGTGTTACTGTATTTCCAGAACCCATTGGTATGGCAGCATCATTTAATAACGACCTGGTTTATAAAATATTTGATGCCGTATCAGACGAGACAAGGGCTATATATCATCATGCACTTCGTAGCGGAAAAGAGAACAGGCGTTTTTTAAGCTTGTCTGTCTGGACACCTAACGTTAATATATTCCGCGATCCACGTTGGGGCCGCGGCCAGGAAACTTACGGCGAAGACCCCTACCTGACCTCGTTAATGGGAGTGGCTGTGGTAAAAGGTTTGCAGGGACCGGAAGATGCCAAATACAGAAAGTTGCTTGCCTGTGCTAAACACTATGCAGTACATTCGGGCCCGGAATGGAGCCGTCATGAATTAAACCTTAATAATATAGCGCCCCGCGATATGTGGGAAACTTACCTTCCAGCATTTAAATCGCTGGTGCAGGATGCAAATGTACGCCAGGTAATGTGCGCCTACCAACGACTGAACGATGAGCCGTGCTGTAGCAGCAGCCGGTTATTACAAACCATTCTTCGTGACCAGTGGGGCTTTAAATACCTTGTAGTATCGGACTGCGGAGCTGTAACCGACTTTTTTACTTCGCATAAAGTATCATCAGATGCAGTGCATGCTGCTGCAAAAGGTGTGTTAGCAGGTACAGATGTAGAATGTGTATGGCAGGGATATGCTTATGAACACTTGCCCGAAGCAGTTAAAAAAGGATTATTGTCTGAGGAAGAAGTAGACAAACATTTAACGCGGGTTCTTAGGGGTCGTTTTGAACTGGGAGAATTTGATAATGACAAAGATGTACCGTGGGCTCAAATTCCAATGTCTGTAGTTAATAATGCTGCACACCGTCAAATGGCACTGGATATGGCATTGGAATCTATGACATTGCTCCAGAACAAAAATAACATTTTACCCCTTAACAAAAAGGAGAAAAGTATAGCCGTTGTAGGCCCTAATGCTGACAACGCCCCTATGCTTTGGGGAAATTATAATGGTAAGCCTGTACGCACTG
>Ga0247815_10001454_pt1 | contig 18051 bp, 25 predicted proteins | sample UWRJL194509B1_FD_181014 | JGI IMG/M metagenome (GOLD analysis project Ga0247815, IMG submission 181014) | Plant litter microbial communities from Arlington Agricultural Research Station in Wisconsin, United States - UWRJ-L194-509B-1 | ecosystem: Environmental > Terrestrial > Plant litter >...
CTTACCATACCACTTTCGACCTTGCCCATCGACTCGGCCACGCAAGTCCGAGGCGTTGGTTCTTGTCATCTGCAACGCGCTTTGACTCGCCCTCAGTTAGAGTTGCACGACGCTGAGACATGGCTTCAAGACCCTTCGCCATTGCTGCTGCAACGAGCGCCGGCGCAGTTGCTTTCAGCACAGGTCAAATCGGAGTTTCTCGTACTTTCGCATCTGGAAGTACAGCGAGTACCGGCTGCGTTGCACCCTCTCGACTCTGTGTCCAATCATCATACATCGACACCGCCGCTCGCAGCTAACTGGGGGTCGTGCCAGCAATCAACGCCAGATTCCCTCCCACCAATTTACGCACTCTTGGCGGCTCATTCAGTGATCTCCTCACTTCCAATGCACGACAACTCGTCGTGGCCCTCATCCACCAATCGCTACCTCGCCGCGCTCCCAGAGTTCGACGCACCTCCCCCGGCCGACGCTGATACTTCCGGCGGCCGTTTCTCCGTGGACGTCTCGCTTGACCGTGCACCAGCATATATGTTGCCATCTTCATTTGAAGCAAACCTCGATTCTCAACTCGACGAGTCTTCATTTACGGCTCGTTCGGCCATCAAGTCCTCGACCGCTTTCATCAACAGCCAACCGCCAACTTTCACAAGGTCGTCTGACTCCCAGCTTTCAGGAAGCAGCGCATCATCTGTATTGTCGTTATCATCACAAGACGGGGCCGAGATTTGTGTGGCGCACGCTGCAGAAGGTCTCAAGCAGGATCGTCTTGGCGCAATCAGCAAGGTATCACTCTGGCTGCAGAACGAGCGGCAGCATTATCGATATACGCAAGATGCGAACATGGAGTGCAATGAGCGGGAGAAAGTCAAGAAGCTCGGGAATGGGGTGAACGCGCACTGCTGGAACATCGGAAGTGGTGGGTTGGGTCTGACCGATGGCGGCGTCCTCGGTGGCTGGTGATCTCTGTGCACTTCAGAGTCTTCTGTCATCAATCTCACCTGTTCCCCTCGCTGTCATCATTAGAAGCGAGGCACTTCTTTCTGTAAGCTATAGCAGGCCGTTTAGAAGATTGAGCGGGCACTGGCAGAGAAAGGCGTTTTGTTACAATTGGACTTTCGTTTAGCCTCAAAGTGACTGCCCGTTCGGAGCAGCATTAGATCAACGTATAAGTGAAAGGCACTTGCTGATTTTGCGCCAACCCTCTAGATCTGCGCGAATCTCAACCCTTCAATACCCAAAGTATCCTGTGCTCCTGGCGATCTCGTTCGCATCCTTACAGCGGGGCGTGTAGTGATCCTCTCGTGTGCCAATCGGAAACATCGCAATCTCAACTCAACAGTCAGCGGTCTTTCCATGCGTAGCTGCTCAAATCCACTCACAAAGCAGAGTTTACCGTCACTTTCGCAGTTATCCGCACATCGTCTTCTCCTCGCCCAGTCCAACCAGACAACAAGCCTTTCAGCGCGTGTTTTCACGCTCTGCTTGTTCTCCTCCCGAGGAGGATCCAACAACGCCCGTATCTCGAAGAGTTCGTGGCAGATGTGTGTGGTGACGGTCTCAAGCGCAGCAAAGATCATCTTGTCTTCAGTCGTCCAGTAGTTCTGCTGAAGACGATACTCATCGAGGTGTCGGGTCGCACATGCAGAGATGGTATTGTTCTGTGTGGACCGAGGCTTCGCGAAGTTGATGAACGAGTTGAAAATTGAATCCAGCTGTCCTCGGAGGGTGGCTGTAGAAGCAGACGGTAGGCTGAGAGCATCGATGCGTGGACCGAAGAAGGTGACGATACGATCCGTGACGGCCTGCCAGTGGATAGCTGCTCGAGGATCCCGCTGCTGGCTGAAGACTTCACCTATCCTCTTTCCGATAGGCCGCAACGCACTCTGCAAGTTGCTCGCCAATCCCGGAAGCTCCGGGCGCGTCACGTCTAAATTCGTCGTATTGACACCTGAGTACCAGAAAGCAGACACCATCGCGCTCCAGTCTACCTCGACACGGCGTGGATCGAAACCGTCGTAGCGCTGTGCCGTCGCGCGCATCCACTCGAACAAGCCCAAAGGCGCGCGTGGGTTCGCCTGTCCAGTCGTTTCATTACTGAAAGGCGATCCGACGAGGCTAACGAGCTCGAGTCCTTCAGAGAAGTCACAGTAGATGAGCTCGAAACCGGCCTCCATGCGGACGATACCGTCAAGGCCGCCCCATGACTGCTTGCCCAAGGAGCAAATCTTGTCTGCTCGGATCCAGTCATCGTAATCGTCGTCCCCAGACCAACCATCCAAGACGACGCGGTCTTGGGTGTCCATTGTGCCGACATCCATGTTGGCTGCGCTCATGCCGTCGAAATATACCAATTTGAGTGATCGAGTTGCGCGATATGTGTGAAAGTAACCGCGTACGAAGGACTCGGGTGGCACAAAGACCTGCTGGGTGCTTATGTTAGCATCCTCCGGTGGGTTCGGTGCGGGCCAGCGGGAATCGCCTTCGCGCGAACGGCCAAATCCAGCGGCATGTTCGGGCTCGAATGCGAGCCATTCAAGGCCGCTCGTTCGACGTTCAGAAAGTTGACAGCCATGGTAGAATATACTGCCTGCAGGGACGACAACCGGCAGGACGGCTACCCCATTGTGGTGGACTGAGGAACCCCATTGACGAAATGCATCGTGCACGCTGTTGAAGATGCGGGCTGCATTCGTTTGGACAGCATCCAAGGCCGGTATCGAGGTTCCCAGAGCGGCTGGAATGCTACTCAGTGCTAGCAGAAGATGAGAGTGGCCAAGCATTTAGCCTGTGGATGTTCGCAAAACCCGGAAGGTGAGACGACAAAAGTCGGAATGGAGGCTGCGATCACGGGGAGACCCGATGAATATTGGGTGATCCTCGAGCCGAGATTATGGCAGATCGCTCTGCGTGTTAAAGGGTCTCATACCGACGGTCCTGTCGTGTTTTCACACAAAACGAAGTCTGTGGGTCTTTGTGGAGACGCGAGCATTGATTACATGGTGCTACAATCAGGCCGACAGGAAAACTAGAGTGGGAAAATGCAGTTCTCTTGACAGCCTAGAGTTCCCGCTGGCTGGATGCCACTGTCGACCCAGGGAACTCTTCGTCCTTCGGGATACTCACAAACCAGGGTACGAGCCTGGCATTCAACTTGCGGAGCCACTGTAATTGGGTAAGTTCAGTCCGGGTCGCGAGGCATTGAAGATGATTCCTCACGTATGCACCGAACCGCGTGGGTTGTTCATCGCCGTTCCAGCGATCTTCAACTTTAAGAACTTTTTCGTTCTCGTCGAGGTCTATCATTACAAGCGAGTACATGACCTGCAGGATGGTGAAAGTTTAGAGCCGTGGAAACTGTGGCAACTGCTACGAACCTTCTTGTTGCCAATCCAACGGAATGTATATTCTTGGGCTTGAACGTACTCGATGCGGTTTGGGTTGTTTGTGGAGGAGACAATACGATGGCCGAGGTTGCGCGAGACAGGGAAAACCTTGGGCTGAACGAGACGTGAGACAAGCGCGTGCACAAGGCACTGCGTGCGCACCATGCCAAACCACTGCGGCCCAAACTGCTCATAACCAATGCATTTGGAGATGGGGTCCTATGTGGCGCGTTGAGGGGGATATGCTACAAACAACCAATCGGTACGATCCGTAGACGCACCTCGAATTCGCCATCGGGACGGAACGAACGCTTGAAGATATCGATATTGGGACGCGATGAGAACAGCTAGACGACGTCAGCCACGAGTCGTCGCAGTGACGAGGGCGATAGCGTACCTCTATCACGTCGTCCACTATCTGACGCCGGGCTGGCGTGAGAGGTGCCTCGGGACTGCTGGCGGATAAGGCGGCGCGAATGGAGGTCAAAGACTTGGACATAATGGCAAAGGGTAAGCAGCAACAAATGCCAGAGCAAGAGACTTTATAGTAGGACCAGAGGGTGGGGCGAGTGAGCGATTTGGGTCCTGCATCGAGGCTAGAGGGGCATGAGACGCTGTCTTGACGTCAGTGCTGACCTACTTCAAGGAGGAACTTGACCAACACCACAGCTTGATATGAATCTTCGCACGTATATCCCAGCAGCTTGTTGATGTTGGCAAATTAGTGTTTCAATCATGTATACGACATCCGACTATCCAGATGGACCCAGGACCCACGTTACTATATGCACCCGCCCATCTACCTAGATTACATGCTTACAACATTCGCACATTATACAAATGTCACATAATTGTAATAATCTATCCAACTACACAATTGTCCAGTATGCCAGATAACTCCAGCTCATGCCCATCCTGCCCCTCGCGCGCTCGAATGCAGCTCTGCCGAATCCGAGTGCATCTTTCCCATTAATGACCTTGACAAGCGCAATCTTGAGTTTATGCGTGGGCTGTAGTCCGTAGACATCGAGTGTCCAGCCGATATGTGGGTCCCGCAACTCAAGTGCCGCCATATGTTGGCGGTGGTTGGTTGGAGCATCGCGGCCGTCCGCCCATTCGATGAGACATACAGGAACGTACGCGTCCTCCTCGCTATCTGGGATATGATTGCATCCGCGCTTGAGCACAATAGTGGCGTTACCGGCGGGGATGTTGCGCGTGGCCGGTCGCAGTAAAGCTTCGTTATAACCAAGCTGCTCCATTTCACCCATGAGCTCCGCTCGTTCTGGAATGAGGAGGTATTCTTCCCAGCTGAGCGGAGTTGGGATGATCTGATGAGAAGCATCTGCAGGGAAGTGCTTCCGGCCAAATTCCCGATTGCCTGGGCAGAAATGGATGGGCGCAAAGCGCTTGAGGTACGCGCCGTTGGAAAGTGCACCGGCGCCCCACGTGGGTTCGATCAGTCTCCATGCATCGTACAGCCAGACGGCATTCCACGCATGACTGTGGCTAAAGGGAATAAGATGGCGCGAGTCTCTTGGTGGCTGGTATCCGTATCCTTTCGAATGACCACCAATGGTCAGGCAGCCTAGTCCTGCGGCATCGGCAAGCGCCTGGTACAAGCCAGCATAACCTTCACAAACCGCTAAGCCTGTGCGCAGAGTATCCTCAGGTGTGGCGCCGTGCTTAACAGTTCCAGCGAGGAAGTTCGCGGCATCATAAGCGACGTTATGGTGAAACCAAGTGAAAAGCACCCGTGCTTTGTCGACCTCATCTTCGAACGGCGCAGTAAGATCATATGCAAGTTGGGCCACAGACTCGGCTTTTTGGCGCGGAAAGTATGTGGCGTGTTCGTCTGGTGCAGAGAAGTCGCGACAGTGGATACACCAGTCATCTTCTTCAATTTCCTCAGCCACTAGTTCTGGTTCTGGCTCTGGTGTGATAGCAGGTCGTGCAGGCTTTGACGCCATGTTCACCGGCGGAGGTTTGGGGCCGAGCGGGGCAGGAGGTGGGCCATTTGGGCTGCCAACCGCAACAGGAACTGGAGGGCGAACGGGCTTTACGGCTACGGGCGGTGGTGCTTTCACTGCCACTGGCGGTGGAGGCGCTGTGAAGCGAGATCGTGCGGGTGGAGGGGGAGGAACCTCCTCCTCGGGTTCGGGCTCCTCAGGATCCGGACTGGGTGCCTTGGCTGGAGGCTGTTGGCGTTGTGGAGGTGTTGTTGGGGCTGTAGCCTGGGACCAGCGATTCGTGGCAGGCACAGGCGGTCGTTGAGGCGGCTTCTTCCCATCTGTCTGAAGCAACGGCGTGGATACGGAAGTGGGCGTTTTATTGGATGCGGAAGACGAGGTTCGCTGATGCGCTAAGTTCGGCATCGACGACTGAGATTGTGGATGCTGGCCAGCAAGATATCGAGCAAAGAACTCGTCGAGCCACGAAAAGAAGACCTCCTTGTCTTCGTGTGACAAATTTGCCCAATCGATGTGAGCATCCTCGTCCTCGTGAGCGGTATTGTGAGGCTCTGGTGGTTTGGGCGAGCCCGCTTGCTTGCGGCTGTGATATGGATCGGGCAGGTTGAGGGTGCCAGACGACGGAGACTGGTACCTGTCTCGCATATTTGACGCGCTCTCCGTCGCTTTGTTCTTCAGTGAAACGATCGACCGCATGTGGGGAGTTGAAAGGAGGGAGAGATACGCTTTCGAGGTCCGCGCGAGCCACTCATCCTCCCGAAATGTCTACGAACGGTCAGGTTGCTATCACCGAAGGTCCCCAACACTGTCAATCTTCTTGAAACACGTTCTGATGCCGTATTCTCGTAGACGAAGCTGCTTTGTATGACCGCCAGATCCGCTTGTGGGGTCTGGAAGCTCAGCAGCGGTGCGCGCCAGTGTCTTGCTAGTGTTGCATTGTCTCTCTGAACTACACCTAGCATGCGCAATGCAGCAATTCTTGTCATAGGCTTGAAAGGCGTTGCCACAGAGGCCATCAAGAACATCGTACTTGCTGGCATTGGTCGACTTGTCGTGCTCGACCCAAGCAAGCTGACTGGCGAGGACCTCGGCGCTGGCTTTTTCTTCGCGGAGGGAGAGGTTGGCAAGAACGTGCGCTATATCTTGCTAACAAATTCACGTTATTGATTGCTTCATGCACAGCGCGTCGATGCTGCGAAACCCCGCATTCAAAGTCTGAATCCGCTGGTTCAGGTCGATGTCATCTCGGACGCAGGAACCCTGTACGAAAACGAAATTTTGGAGTCGCTGATTCGAGAGGTCGATATGGTTATTCTCACAGACTCGGATCGGACAACAATTGTTTGTCACGTTGAGGATTTAGTGTTGACGGTGCTCATGGCTCACGTTCTCCTCAGCTTCGCGTCAATGAACTCACCAGGCGAAACTCCAAACCTCTCTATTGCGGCGGCTCGTACGGCCTCTCAGGATACATCTTCATCGACCTGTTGAATCACGAATATGCCACACAGTGCGTCACCCACCTCATAACTTACAACTGTGGCTGAAGATCCTCGCAGCGAAAAGCTGCCTGCTGGCTCGACTGAAACTCCCAAAACGATTCGCGCAAGCATTCAGTACAACACATTTCAGGATGCTCTCACATACTCGTGGGTGGGTTTGCGCAAGAACCTCACTCGCAACGCGCAGCCCGGCATAGTATTTACGATCTTCGGTGCCTTCGTCCTCGTCGCTCATACAGTTTCGTAACTGACGTCTCTTCAGCGCTGTGGGAGTATCAAAAGCTCTATGGAAAGCTACCGGACTCAGACAACGCAATAACAGAGCTCGAGCTGCTGGCCAACACCAAGCTGAAGGAGTCGAACGTTCTGTCGAGTGTCATGACGGCGGTGCCTCAAGAGAGGATACGGTGAGTGCTGCTGCCAGTGTGGTATCCCAAGAGGATCTCTGATATTCGCCTATTCCGCAGGTCCGCATCGACGACAGCAAGTCACGAGTTTTCGCCTGTCTGTGCAGTGCTCGGCGGGTTACTGGCTCAAGACGTGCTGAAGGCTTTGGGGCGACGTGAGGCGCCACTGGACAACTTCTTTGTCTTCGACGGTGTCACTGGTGCAGGGTCGACGCTCTGCATGCGCAATGCTGCCAAGTAGACTGCTGAACATGATTTCTGCTTTGTACCATATTTGTTCGTCGATTGTACTGACTGCCAGACCACCAGTGCTGTTTTTCGTGATGGCAAACTCTGATGACCTTCCAATAGAGTGCCAGACCAGATGGAGCGAGAATACCCCAGCTTTCCACACAAGAATAAGAAGCCTGGACCGGCAAGCTGAAACGTTTGTAAGCCTTTTGATGAGAGGATGAGACGCGAGCGGCGATCGGATGCAGTGGTGTGTGGTGTATGTGCCGGCGCTAAGGCGCGAAACGGCTTGGACTCTTTGCGCCCTCGCGTAATGCGGTATAATGGGATTCTTTGGTTCGAGACGAGCCGAGCCACAACCCATCCACGATCCTTCACACAACGAGCAGGCCAGTAGCTCAGGCGAACCGCGGACGTTCGTGCGGGTAATCAAATCGCGCTTCGTGAGTGGCTTCGGTCATAACGCTGAGACCAGACTCTAATTACCAGCCCCTCTTGACCTTCTGGCCCTCTGCGCGCACCAACTTGACAGTACAACAAGTCGCGCTCGCGGCCTGACAGTGACCGGACGTCGACAGCTGCATCAACTGCAGGACCGGGACCGTCAACAGCAGCAGCAGCGCACGAAGCAAGCATCCCGTCGCGGCCGTCCCAATTGCGCCAGGAGTACCAGCCGCCAGAGCCACGCAGCGTTCCCAATCGGCCACCCACAGACAACCTGACGTGAGTAGTGCGCCCACTTTATGATGTATAACAAGGCAGCGGCACGCGGCGGCTGACGTTGTTCCCCTCTTGCTTGACAGAATGTCTCTCGCACAACGTCTCAATGAGCTCGAGTCGGCCAACGAGAACGGCTTGCTCGACGACGACCAGTACCGCCTTCTCCGCCAGAACCTCTTCGAGCGCTACACTTTACCAGCCGACGTCCAAACCAATATTGTACCGGCTACCCGAACTTCACCTCCCCCTGGTATGTCGATGCGCTCCCCTCTCCTTCTCGTCTCGGGTCTGGTCCCCTGTATTGGCTGGCTTTGCTGCTCCTCACGCGTGCTGCGAACGCCATCTCATCGACGGCGTCTGACCCCTCGCCTCATCGCTGTTGGGTCATCATCTTCCCGCTGGATCGCAACATGGCACATCTCCTAGCCACGTGCCCACGTCCCCTGTCACCCACAAGCTAACCTATTGTGGTCTTAGTCGCAGAGTCTTCGTCTATGGCGGCACAAGATCCTCCGACCCGTCCAGCATCCATTCGCTCAAATCGCTCAGTAACGAGCACAATGTCTGCACTCTTTCGGCGAGGGACATCACGCAAGACATCTGCCGAGTCCGCGGACCGCTCCTCATTCTCTGTCAATCATTACGACAATACTTCCACACGCTCGCGGCAGTCAGTCTCGTCTGCGCGACCGTCGATGTCGCAGCATTCGAAGGCGGCCACACATCCACTCATTTCAGTATCCAACGTTTCTTCAAGACACCTACAAAGTAAACACTCGATGGCGTCGATTCAAAGCGACTCTAGTTATGGCGACGCAGTGAGCGTGGCGTCTCGCCGAACCGGCCACAGAAGCACGAAGAGTCGCGGTCCGCCATCCTCATTCAACCTCCGGTACCACGACATCCCGTTACCGGACGAGCAAGACTTGGTTCATGACCAAGAGATACTGCTCAAGATGTCATCCGCCGAAATCCGGCAAGAGATAGAGCGCATCGAGGCGGAGGCGCGACGGCTGCTAGACGCGTACTCCGGGCTTGAGATTTCGACACTCGCGAAACGACAGGGTGACACCAGCGCGACACACAGGAGACAACAGGTCGATCGCCGGCCATCAAATTGGACACTGATGCCGGAGGAGGCGACTGATGCTGTCGTGTCTTCTACGGCAGCGTCGACGCAGACACGGGCGACATCGAGCGCCAACATGGGCTCCGTGCGGTCGACTAGCGGTTCCATACGAGGGAGCCGCTCGCATCTCGTGTTGCCGACTCAGTCTAGCTCGGGCTCGCTCCTGAACCTATCTGCGACGCAGGAGGAGGATGGCGATGTTACGGAGATTAGGCGAAAGCGCGACGAGATGCGGGTCCGATATGAGCGCAAGGTCGAGCTACTGCAGGCCATGCTCCGCAGTGCAGAGCTTAAAGAGAAACTCAACAAGAAGAGGAAATGAGCGCCTCGCCTGCAGTCTCATCCTCGCAGTTGAGGATAGGCTTTTGGCTCGCACTGTTGCTTGACTTTCCGTCTGGATCTCGCTTGACACTTCATATACCTCCACATGCCCGCATTCCTCCGCACTCATTCCTCATGCCCTTGTCCCTTCATCCGGCTCTCTTTCTGTGCTTGCATTACTTTGACTCTGGGACCCGCGGCAATTGCGCGGCTGATGTATATATCTCGATGGCGGCCCGCAGCACTCTGTAGACCTGCGCATTTTGGGCTGTTCCCGTGTGTGTATTAACACTTGTTTGGTTTGCAATTCGAGACGCGTTCGGATCGTAGCTGGCATCGCGGAGGTAAACTGCGCGAGGACTTACTCCGACCCTTGTCCTCTCACCACACTACCACCACCACTGAAACACCTCACCAACTGCTTTTCTTCTTCTCCGTGCATGTCGGATACAGACATGCGTGTACAGCACACTCCTCGCGGAACTTCAACTGCGTTGCGCGTGCGTACGGGTGGACGTCGTTTGCCTGCGATCAAGCAGGCAGCCCTGGACGCCATCAACGACGTTCTCATCTCGAACGGTTTCTCCAAGCTCTCTGTAAGCATCGATGACTATCTATCCCGGTGCACTCGCTGAGTTTCGTCGTTGAAATTTGTTGCAGTGGGAACAAGTTGCCGCTATCGCAGCTGGCCATCCTGCAGTCACCAGCCACGCGACCCAATCGATCTCGGCAGCTCTCTTCTGCGTGTATCTCGAGTATCTCGTCGGTGCTGGTAACACACGTCTCGGTCTGCTTCGGATGCCGTCGGACAAGAGCTTGGTTCGTCGTCGGGCTGTGGGCGGGCACGCTGTCAACTCTGCTGGCGTGCCTGTGTCGCTTTGCGCACAAAGGAGCATCTCTAACAGCCGTGCATCCCTACCCCCGCCTCGCCCGAGTACCCAGACTCGCCGTTGCCAGCGGGAGGTCTGCCACGACTGCGTCACGGCGCGGTGCCACAATCCGGCAGAGGGCTGTGTGCCGACACCCGGGTCTGCGTTGCCCAGCCACGACCAGGCCCTGCAGACCTCCCCGGCATCGCCGACGTCGGCATCCCTTGTCGAGAGTCGGACCTGTGTTGTGTCTTGCGACGAGACACTAGTACTCGATGACGCAGTACGTCACCTGATTCACTTCGCTTGTCTTGAGAAGGAAGCTAACCACCAAGCAGACATCTCCCGGCATGGACGACAAAATATTGGCGCAGACTCTTGACACCATTGCTCTCGGGAACGCTCCTTCGACAGATATTCAAGTCAATCCGTTTGGCGACGCCATAGTTAATGGCGAAGAGCAGCACGAAGCCGTTAATGGCGTGCTATCTACAGATAGCGCCTGCGGCTCGGGCTTCACTGAACCCACTATCTGCACGCCATCTGTTCACGAGCCCTCGTTCGATTCACCAAATGCTACATTGCGCTCGTTCAATTCGGCATCACCATTCAACACTGGTCGGGTGTGTATATGCATCGTCCCGCTTCTTGGTTCTTTCATCTGACAGTGCATTGCAGGGTGATCTAGAACGACTCGCTTCCTTCAGCACACCGCGCGGACAACGGTTCTATGAGCACTGCCCTCCAGACTGGGACTTCAGCATCGTACGTTCAATCCGGCCAATGTGAAACACCCTGACCTGAACCCTGCAGTATGATATGGATCTGCCGTTCCAAGACGACGGCTTCAATGCTGACAGCGACGTGACCAGTGGCACCGCCGCGATGGCCGAGTTGACGTCAGCTCCTGCCTGGGACAATTTCTGGGGTGAGGCGGGCAAGCCTATCTGCGACATCTCGGATCGAGTTTTCGAGGATTCAGAGTTCGCACCTGAAGCAATCACTCGGTCGTCGCCCGTCATGAACCCCTTAGACCTTAACGAATCCGCACCAACTTGCGGACCATTAGAGGGTGACTGCGTAAGTCTATGCCGCTTTGTTGGACGTTTGCTTAACCCGTGTTGACTTGTTCGACGTAGAATGAACCCCAAAGCGCGCATTTCACCCAACAGCACCGGCTTTACGACTTTGCGCGTCACTCAAACACGGATGTTTCTGTGCCTGCCGTGCTGATTTCGCTGCCTGACTTTGAGATGACGTTTGCCTCTGTGGCGGATGAACACCCAACCTACGTGCCCGGCGACCAGGACGAAGGCTGGGGTTCCTGGCTGGCAGTTCCAAGACCTGGCATCAGTCCTATCAATACGACGGCCGGATACTTCCCGGTGCCGTCTGCCGATGGCCTGGGCATGGAGTTCGCGCCGTTTGTCTTTGAGCATGGAGAGTGGAAGAACGCTCGTCTTGACGCCGACCCAGAACTTGCGCACTTGTGTAGCGGCGTCCCGGCCTGGTACGTCTGGGATGTCAAACTCAGCAATTGGCGGCGGGTGCGCCCGCGCGACATCGGCGAGAGACCCCCATGGATTGGTCAGACATCCTGAGCCAACATGCATCCACTTCGCCCTCAACTTCGCATCCACCTATGTGTCTCAGACTTACCCACCGCAGCCCGGCCTTCATCCGGTGCTTCATCACGCCCCCTTCTCGCTATGCGACTGCTATCATGCCCTTCTGACTCGTCAAACTCACGGACATTCCTCTCCAACTCAACCATGCCCCCTTGGTCTCTCATTCTTGTCTAAAATTGCGTCACCGACCCGGTTTCCTCGCTGTGCCTTGCAGCAATGTGCATAGTTCGCATCGATCTGTCCTGTAGCAACATCCACACATCCCTCACACCCACCGCATCGCGTACCCACTCCTACATCTGCGTCACGACTCGACTCGACCTCCTTCGCTCTCACACCTGCCGTACACCCGGATAAACTTACTCTCCTCCCATCGCATAATTCTCGTAGACACCCACACTCACACATCTCCCCGCATTACCTGCACTCCTACCGCCTTTCATCCTCTGTCTGTGCTCTGTTTCACGCACTTGCCATACCGGCGAGTCTGCCCTACGCATTTGATGGCCTCGCTTGTCGACATGTTCCGCGCATTGTACACCACCGGTCGCATCGTCCTGCTTGACCCATCTTGGGCGCGGTTACTCGCGCCTCAGCTGCCCTCGCATTGTGACTTTCTGGACACTCCACCGTCCGCCCCCTCATTTCTGTGCACATCCCTTTCCACTCAATGTCGCTTATGCTCTCCCCGCCGATTTTTGCGCTCTGTCAGCATCTCTGCTAACTGTAGCGCCGTCTTGTCCTCGCACATTCCACTCACTTGCCTTTATATTTTGCCCATTTTGCTTTATCTGCGCTTTCACTGCTTCCACGTTATCCTCTCTCTTCCTCGCGCTCGTTCGCTTTATCTAATCTTGTCTAGTTTAGCCACACCTTCTTCGTCGTTTCTACCACCCCACAACAGAGCCCATTTTTGCCGTCCCTTGGTAAAACTGAACGTGATAAGTCCGCTCTCAAGACCGGGTCCGGGCGTTCGAGTTCACATCGTAAACCGGCAGGTCAAGTGAAATGCTCGGCGGAGCACGTGAAACGGCTTGCAAGTCCGATGCAAGCGCTCTCTCTTCCACCTCGTCCTGCGCCGCAGGAAGTGCGCACCACCTCATGGGCTCATTACAGCATCAAACCATCGCCATTCTTTGAGGGCACATTTGCTGTTGCATCAGCTGCTAACTACGGCATCATCGGCAATGGTCGATTGCACGTTTTGCAGTCTCGTCCGCCACCCTTGCGCGTCGACAAGCTGTGAATGCCGGTTTGCTGCTATCTCTCATGTACATTTGGCTGACTTAATTGCGCACCTGAAATCAGCTACGAAACACAAGACGGCTTGTATGATGTTGCTTGGAGTGAGATCCATGAGGCGCATGTTGCTGGCGCATCCGGAGACGGCTCGGTCAAGCTGTGGGATGTAAACCTCAAGGACTTGCCGATACGAGCGTGGCAGGAACACACACGCGAGACCATGTCCGTCGACTGGTCGAATCTCGAGAAAGAGCGGTTCCTCAGTTCGTCATGGGATGGCTCGATCCGCATCGTGCGTGGTCTCCTCAATCCTCTGACACCAAACGAGATCGCGCTGATTCTTGTTGTATGTTCTGTCATCAAAGTGGACCCCAGAGCGACCGCACTCGTTGACCGCACTCGCAGCGCACGCCGCATGTGTATATCAAGCAGCCTGGTCCCCGCACGCACCCGGCATTATCGCGTCTATTTCTGCCGACGGCGCACTCAAGATCTTTGATCTGCGGACACCGTACGCTGCTCTACCTTCAACTCCCGCCCCGCCGCGTCCTGCAGGAGCACAGTCAAACAGCTCATGGGCGCCGCCTCCAGTCCCACTCGCCGCGGCCGCCCTTAGCGTCCCAGCACACAATGGCGAAGTGCTGACGATGGATTGGAACAAATACCGCCCGTGGATTATCGCCACCGGCGGTGTGGATCGTGCAGTCAACGTTTGGGACTGTCGAATGCTCGCTGCTGGTACTGCTGCTACTGTAGGAGCAGGGCCTGCGAATCCCACAGTACCGCGTCTGGATGCGCCGCCGCTCCTCGGTCACGAATATGCTGTCCGTCGCGTCGCATGGAGCCCGCACCGTGCAGACGTCTTAGCGAGCGCTTCGTACGATATGACGGCCCGAGTGTGGCAAGTCGGACAGGGGAATGCGCCTGGTGCGCTCAGAATGATCCATGACCAGCACACGGAGTTTGTGGCCGGGTGCGCTTGGAGCTTGTTCGAAGAGAATGTATTGGCGACTTGTGCTTGGGATGGTCGGATTCATGTGTTTGGAGTGTAGAGTAGCAACTGCGAAAGAATGAATTGCAGCGTTATGCGATGATAATGGTGATGCGAATGAACTACTAAGTATGCCAAGATACAATTACAGGAGAGCTATGCGAAGGTTGACAGCGAATATCATAATCACGATCGATATGACGGTACGGAAGATATGGTGTCGAGAGTTTGACGAATTAATGGTGCGCGTGCTTTGCGGTCGCTGAACGGATTCTCAGGCAGCGGAGGTGAAGAAGACCTTGTGGAAGTGGGCGGAACGAATGTCGAGTACCTCGACGAAGCGGGCGGGATGAATGTCGAGTAGCCCGATGAAGGGGGCGGGTGAAATCTCGAGTAGCCCGATGAAGGGGGTGGGTGGAATGTCGAGTACGAATCAGATGTGTGATACGCTGAAGCTGTTGTGACACTTTCAGTATGACGAGTGCTTGACTGAAAGGCGGCAGGATGCTTACACGGAGCGTAAGAACTTGTCTGGTGATACAGTGCAACCCGGGCGGTCGAGTCAGGTGCAAGTCGGCTGGACTGGTTGCCACCGGTCGGAACTTCAGATAATATCGTCCACGGGCGAGACTCTGTTTGAGACTCAAGCATCGAGGATGTGCTATCGGGGGTGCTGGACCTGGATATCGACATTACTGGCAGCGGACTCTTCTGCACAATCCGTCAGCAAAATCATAATTTGGACAGACTAAGAACCAGCCACGTACCTCTCTCCTCCGTAATCTTAACAAGTTCAGGATGAGTGCCACCAGAAGGAGGACGATGATGAAACCTCCGAGGCTGAGCCCGAGTAACAGCGTCGTATTGGCTGGCTTGGAGTCGGGCTCCGATTCTGGTTTTGATCCGGCGTTTGGGATGATCACTGTGGTGCTACCCTGCTTCGGTGACTGATTCTGATGTCCACTTGGCAGGTGGGCCTGTATCGAACTTTCAGAAGGTTGTGCGGATTGAGAACTCGCGCCAGGGACGGGGAGTGGTGTTCGTGTCGCAGTTCCTTTGAAGGATGCACAGTTGTTGGACTCTGCTGGATAGTCTGTCGCTTCCTGAGTTGGCCGCGTCAATAGGAGATGACGGTCCGGTAACAACACAACTAACCTTTCGGACAACTTCCGAGAACCTGTCGTGACGGTCAGCACAGTGCTCTCCTTTCGCTCTGGTTGCGGCGGGCGGCGTACCATGCACCATCTGACCAGTACGTTGTGTAATGGACGTTGTTGAGCCTGAGCCCTGTGTTGCACACAGCGTTCTGAACCGTTGTAGGTAACCTTCGCAAACGAATGTATGTATGTGAGTCCCGTTGTATCTTGTACACACGCAACAAGGATGCGTACGTTTCGTTGGTACCTTCGCCTTTGTTGTTGAGGTAGATCTGGTAGGACCCGTGCGCGGCATCGATACCCACAGGGTCACCGTTACGGCCACCGCCTGTGCCTTGTTGGCAGCTAGGATCCCGACATCAGCGGGTGGATTACAATAGAGAAAGAGAAAGGCGCACTTGAGGCAGAGCATGGAAAGTGTAAAAGCGACGCTGATCAGCGAGGGTGAGCAAGCAGTTCGGCGAGTAGACGGTGGCGCGAACCTATTGCGACAGCAATCACCTGAGAACTGTTTGTCAGCTATAGGCCATGCGGCTTGCGAATGAACTGTGCGTACTTTGTTGCGAGTCACAGACATCGCCAGGTGCGTCGACCTTGAGAACAGGGACTTCATCTACAAGGCCGCGCCAAGGTTAGATGCCAGTGTGCTGGTTATCCATGCTGCATGGAATGCTACGCACACCCGTTATCGCATATTCTGCGCAGCCGTTCGTACTGTTGGCACGGATTTTCGCCATCTGGGTTGTTCCACCAAGTGATTGTCGGGTCCTTGCACGTTGTTTGAGAAACGGCGCGCGCAACGCCAGCAAAGAATGGGAGCGCAAGAACGAGCCGCAGACGCGATGGAAAGCTCATCACGCTCGTCGAGAAGAGAAGTAAGACCGCGTAAACGGAAACAAGAAGAGGACAAGAAGCATACAGGGCCGTCGGAGGTCAGCGGCGGCGACACGGGCGATCGTGCCCGTGCCCGACCTGGCGGTGCGCTGTTGCGCGCCAACGAGTGCCGATCAGCCCGCATCGCCAAAAGCAGACCCTGGGCGTCTGGATGAGTAAAGAAGTTTACGGGAGATCAGTGGAGGCTTTGGAGGCTGGAAACGGTCAGAGATGATTCGGGAATGCGCGCAGCGGTGTATTTGGTGACTGTGCGTAAGCGGTACGAAGGAAATGCACTGGAGTAGCAGAGCGTCGGCTCTAGTGCGGCATCACCTTCAGCCATCGAGTTATATCTGGAATGCTGACTTTAGGTAGAAGCGGCTGGTCCATCGTGGCGATGGATCATGCGTCGTCTAGACTTGCTCGCATCTGGTTGCATGGTGCCCACGCAAAGACCGGTGATCCATCCATTCGGTCGCAGACGATGGTGAACAAATGTTTGTGTTTGCTCAGCCATCGTTCGAGGCGAGAAACATTCTTGGGCGGGCGCCAACAGTGGCACAAAGAACTTTGTATCGCGAGCGGATCTGGTTGATAAGCTTGACGACGTCGAACTCTTCATGTTTTGGGTTGTTAGTTGGGAACTTGGACACAAGGTCAAGGAGCGCGTTGGCTTGCTGGGCACCTCGACTTGTTGGATCAACAGGTTAGCGAACAGATGTGATGGAACCAGGTGAACACACCCTTGAACAGCAACCGGATCGGTGGCGAAGAAATATTTCCACGATAACGCGAAACCTTCATAGAACCCAATCTCTTCCCACATCTCAAAGCCCTTGGAGACACCGAGCTGACGGCCCTCTTCGAATCCCACGAGCTTGCCTTGCTCTAACCCCTGGGCATAGCCAGCGTCGTAGAAACTGGGCCGAACGAATGAACACGATGACCAGAGACAATGGTGGTGTTAATTACTTGCGCTCCGCCTGAACAATGTCATCAAAAGGGTCCATTTTGGAACGGAATGAGGCGAGAGCGTGAGGACAAGGCGAGGTAGCGGAGTTGAAAGGAGCCAGACAGCTCTCTCTTCGTCTCTCACTCGCGAAAAGGATGGCGACGAATTCGAGCCCTATTACGAGCGTGTCGCAGGTGCCAACTGCACCGGCGATGAACCTGCAGCCTCAACTACTGTCGCGGTTGCTGCTGGACCTGCGCGGACGTCGGTTCAGCGTGGACAGGGAGACGATCATGAACTTGCCGGAGAGTGTGCTGTTGTGCCTGTTCCCCAACGGCCTCGTCCTGTCTCGCCAGAGCGCGGCATTCACCGACGGCGGTGAGCATGACGAGGATGAGGAGGTCTATGCAGTCGATGTACGTGCTCTGTTCCCCGCATGGCATGGTCTGATGGCATCCCCAGTTCGACCCGGACTGCTTTAGCTTTGTGCTTGCCTTCTTCAGGACGTCCCAGGATGCTTTCTACGGCACGGCAACCAGCCCTGGTCTTTATGCTGCCCAGCAACACCTCGCAGACCAGGTCCCTGCCTCGGACTTTGCGCCTGCCGCCCAGAACCCGCTACTCACTCGCCAGGCCATCATCGTCCTGCGCGAGGAGCTCGAGTACTTTGCCA
>Ga0247815_10001458_pt1 | contig 18035 bp, 13 predicted proteins | sample UWRJL194509B1_FD_181014 | JGI IMG/M metagenome (GOLD analysis project Ga0247815, IMG submission 181014) | Plant litter microbial communities from Arlington Agricultural Research Station in Wisconsin, United States - UWRJ-L194-509B-1 | ecosystem: Environmental > Terrestrial > Plant litter >...
TCACTTCTTTTCTCTTTCACTGTTTCCCTTCCTCCGAAGCGGGATGCAAAAGTAGGAAAAATTCAGCAACCTCCAAACAATATCACAGATTCATTTGTATCACACCGCTAACTCCATGATTTACAAGAAGAAAAATATTGCTTATCTTCGCTTTTACCAACAAGGATGCCAGGCTGAGAGTCTTCTCCTGGTTTCCTCCCAGACAAGTCTTGCACTTTACCGGTTCTGGGACGGTCTTCAGTCGGCCATCTTTCGCTCACCGACCGGTCCAACACCGGTTCAACACCGGTCTAAGTCCGGTCCAACACCGCTCCAACTATAGACATTTCTGCGACATGACTGGAAGAAGATCAGGACAAGACTGCGAAACGACTACAACAAAACTGGTAGAAGATTTTGAGAGATGTCTGATTTAGGTTTCAGTGACACATTAGTCTGATCATTCATGGCAATTACGGTTTTGGCTTTACCCCAATGTTTGACTTTCCTAAAATCACTTTACGTTTCAATAATTTTCCTAAATTGGCTTGACACACATTGCTGCGTGTCTGTACTGTGGGGTATTGTGCAAATCATTCATACTGTCAATCTATTTATACCATACTGATTACAGCTCCGCTAGCCACCTATTATATATAGGCATAAGCGTTTCTATTGAGATGAGGTGATCATAAGTAGAAAGACATCCACGGCACCGTTAGCAATTGGGAAAAAGGGTATGAAATGTACTACAAAATTCAGGGAAAATACTCAATTTTATGCTAAAACCCAGTAATGCATGGAACAGCAAAACTTTGGCTGTTAAAAAATGGACAATGGGTCAAAGGAGTATGGCCTTCAAGACTATGCTTGAATATATATACTAGAACTTAAAGCAGTTATTACGTTGGTAATAATTGAATTTTTCGCCGCATTCAGTTTCACCGGGCAAACACAAGCTAAAATCACTAATGCTTTACCTTCGTAAAGAAACAGCCTTGTCTAATTGAGAGATCTCATGAGAGGTGCCGGAAAGATTTGACTCAATCAAACAACTCAAGAGTCAAGCTTCATCTTAAATACCGTTTTCAACTAGGTATGCAGCGGTTGACTGCATTTGCAAGCACAAAGCTAATAGGCAACAATATTATTTAATAGTATTTTTAAATATATTTTCCTTATCGGAGTTTACATGGAGTCAAAAACAATTTATCAATTAGATTTTGTTTTACAGTGATAATGCATAAGAATCAATTTCCAAAGGTAGAGATATGAATAGGTTTCGAACACATCTATCTGATTTTCTTTTATTTATTCCCTGTCTCTGCTATTTAGAAATAGCAAGATGTAATAAAACAAGGTGGCGACGGAGCTGATTGCTGCAACTACATAGGTACGTGCCGCCCATTTCAAAGCATCAGCTGCCATTGATTGCTCGGCATTAGTGGTCATGTTGTTGCTTTTTAGCCAGAGTAATGCGCGGTTACTAGCGTCATATTCTACAGGTAAAGTAATGATAGTAAACAATGTAGTAATTGCAAACAAAACAATCCCAACAAGAAGAACGGTAGGGTTAGCTGCACCAAACATAAAGCCTAAGCCAGCGAGGATCACCCACTGGGAAAGCTGTGAACTTATATTTACAAAAGGCACTATCGCACTTCTGACCTGGAGCATACTATATGCCTTGGCATGCTGAACAGCATGACCACATTCATGCGCTGCAACGGCAGCGGCCGAAATACTGCGGCCATAATACACGTCTTCACTAAGATTCACGGTTAACTCCTGAGGGTTGTAATGATCACTCAAGTGACCGGGTGTTGATATTACCCTTACATTGTAAATATTGTTGTCGTGAAGCATTGCCTCTGCAATTTCTTTACCGCTCATACCATTCCTTAATCCTATCTGGCTGTATTCGGCAAACTTGCTCTTCAATCGACCACTTACAATGAGCCCAACAATGAACATAATTCCTGCAATTACATAATATCCAATAAGTTCCATAATGCAATGTTGTTAATCCAAAATTAGTTTATCCGTCAGACCTATTAGCTTGTTGTTTAACAGGTTCTGTAGGCGCGCTAAACTTTCGGTACAAACTATATACCAAGCTGTTGTATTAACACAGACAATGCGGAATCACTGAAATTCTGTCATTTAAGAGAGCGTCGATAGGAAAATTTTTCAGGTTGCAAATGCCCACTTACATGGATTGAGTGCCGATTAAAAACGGCCGTAAATAATTATTTCATGGCTGTTATAACACTTCACATTTCTATTTATTATGGAAGAATAATTATGAATACATACGAATTTATATGCCCTCTTTTAAAACCACATGCTTAATGTTTTTCCTATCATAGGTATAAGTAATATGTACCAATCCGTCTCGTGTTTGAATGATGGCCGGATAACTGAATTCTTCTTTGGTACCATTCTCTAAAATGGCGATATCTTCCCACTTTTTACCGTCAATGGAACAGGCAAGGCGGAGTTTACTTCTACCGTTAAACCAATCTTTACCAGGAACATCGGGGTTATAAACTATCAGCTGTTTGCCGCTGGCAAGAGTAACTGCATCTGTTCCGGAATTAGGATTTAACAAAGTGGTTTCCGAAAGCTTGGTCCAGGTATCTCCGCGGTCATAAGACCAGGCTTGAACTACCTTTCCTTGTTTACTACGGCACAGCACTTGAAGACGACCTTTAGAATATTGTAATATACTAGGCTGGATAATGTCAAACCGCTTATTGGTATCCAATTGAATCAGACTCCAGCTGGCGCCGCCGTCCGTAGACTTTTCAATATGGCCTTTCCATCTCCCATTTTCTTCTTCGATGCTGGATGGGGACAGGATAACCCCTTCAGGTAGCTGTACCGGTTTGTTTTTAATAGGACCTAAAATACCTTTAGGCAATGAAATGGGAGCCGACCAGGTTTTACCATTATCATCTGAGGTTTTATAAAGCCCCAGCCAGGTCCTTGGATTTAAACCTACTTTATAAAACAGGAACACTTTTCCTTTTGCTTCCTGAAATAGTACAGGGTTCCAGGCAGGATAACGAAGTGTATCACTTACAATCCCATCTGCAACAATTGTAGGAGTATGCAAGCTATCTTTTGTTAGCGAACATAACCAAATAGAAACATCGGCCTTCCCCTCCTGACTTCCTCCAAAACAAGAAAGCAAAAGCTCTCCTGTCTTAGTTTCCAATAAAGTGGAAGCATGACAATTTTTAAAAGGTGGGGTAGTAAAAACGATCTCTTCTTTAACTTTTGTCCACATAGATTGACTTTTAACAACACAAACCGTGCAGGTATTAATCAAAATAATTAGGATGTATTTAAATTTTAGCATAATTGAGTTAGTATCCGGGGTTTTGATTTTGCTGAAAAATCGGCATCAATAGCCCCCTTTATATGTTAGCTATACAATAGTATAAGCTCACAAATATGGAAGAAATAAGGTTTAGATCAAACTTAATGCGCAACAATGACATGATCAACAACCCAATATTTACATATCAATGCCAATTAAAAGTCGGAGTATTCATTAACTTTATACTATTAATTCTACAACAAAAATCAATGAACTTAAAATCACAATTTGAAAAGGTAGATGATTATTTCTCTCCCAAAGTAATAGATGAAGTAAATGATCAATTTATTAAAGTAGCCAAAATTAAGGGAGACAAGGTACCCTGGCATAATCATGAAAATGAAGACGAACTATTTTACATAGTTGAAGGAACTCTTCTAATGGAGATCGAAAATGAAGAAAACAGACAGCTAAAAACAGGTGATTTGTATGTGGTAAGGAAGGGCGTCAACCATCGTGTATCAGCTGAGCAAGAATGTTTGATCATGCTAATTGAAAGCAAGACAACTGAACATACAGGTAATGTGAAGTCTGAGATATCGAAATCAATTGCGGACCAGTTAAGTTAGCTAAGAATTTCATTTTAAACCCAATGCCAAAAGCTATTTGCCGATTGGCATTGGGTCTTGTTTCTTTGTTAGGGTGCTTTCGTTAGTTTAACAGGCGCAATTCCCTCATGCGTAGGTATCACTTCTTTGATTCTGCCATCTTCACTAAACTCCAGTTTGTCAATACAAAGCTCCCTGTTATAACCCGCAGCCTGGCCCATGGAAATCCCTCCAGGATAATTGAAACGGTGATAAACAATGTACCATTCATCTGTTCCAGGCAACTGGATAACCGAGTGGTGCCCGGTTCCATAAATACCCGCCTTAGGATTTTTTGCAATCACAACGTTATTTTTTGGAACACTGATCGCGCCAAGGGGCGAATCTGAGGTACCGTAATGTACGGTATAATCAGGGCTCCGTGTATCATTTTGCGACCACATGAAATAATATACACCTTTTCTAAAGGCAACGTAAGTACCTTCATTGTAACGGTCTTTAGGAGTAAGAATTTTGGTTGTGCCTGGCTTTAATGAAATCATATCGTCATTTAGCTCTGCCCCTGCCATATAACCGTTACCCCAATACAGATAATTTTTGCCGGATATGGGATCATTAAAAACATCCGGGTCTATTTGCTGTCCCCCACGGACACCTTCTGGAAGTTTATCAAGAAGCGCCTTGCCAGAATCAACAAAAGGTCCTGCGGGATCAGAAGAAGTAGCAACGCCGATTTTCCCTCCTGCGGTGAAGTAATAGAAATATTTGTAGCTGCCATTGATTTTTCTCTCGATAATACAAGGCGCCCAGGCATTCTTCTTCGCCCAGCTCACATCTTTAGGCAAATCGAGGATCACACCTTCATCTTTCCAGTTTACCAGATCGGCAGATGAAAACGTTTTAAAGTATTTGCCCGACCAGTTATTATACCCGTCACTGGTTGGATAAATATAAAATTTACCTGTTTTTTCAGCATATAAAATATCCGGGTCTGCATAATAGCCCGGTATAACTGCGTTATGGTTTTCCTGTACAATTACCTGGTAGTCCTGTTTTTTACCGTTAATTTGTACTGTATAGTTTACTGCGCCCTTGCTGAAATCCTGTGCTGTAGCCGGAGTAAAGGTGACGCCCGGGAAAGTAGTAAAATCAGGATTAAAGGCATTTAATTTAGTACCTGGCATAACTGGCAGATAAGCCTTTCTGCCGTCAGTATCAAAAAAAATGTTGATCTTCTTGATCTCTTTTGCCTGTGCAGCAAGGATCATATCATCGGCACTCATCCATTGTGTTGCCAGCGTTTTTGCTTCTTCTGTAGTGATAGGAAGCACTGTACCGTGTCTTGGACGGAAGTTCATCGCAATCTCATCATCTATAGCGGCAAAATTTGCGAGGTCTTTACTTCGGGTAAATTGGTATTTGCCTTCGGTATACCTGTCATACATCAGAATATAGTCGTCACTGTTATTTAATTTAAAAACACCCGATCCTTCAACAGGAGAGGTTGTTTGCTGTACATATTTATCCACGAGCACATACCCTTTGGTTAACTGGCTTGACACCGCAATTTTGATCCCGGCACCAGAACCCTCTGTTTTGAAAAAGAGGTGGTACTTGCCATCTTTAAAAATGATATCGCCATCTATACAGCTACCACCATCAGCTTTATAAAACAGTTGTTTAGGTGTGGTTTCCAGTCCGGTGAAACCTTTGTTGGCATACGCGTAATAGATCTTATCTGATTCTTTTCCGGCGCGCATTGACCAATAGATCATATATTTCTTCTGTTGCGGATCATAGATTGTCTGAGGTGCCCAGACCCTGTTTACGCCGGCAAATTCTTTGAATAACATGGGTACGTTGACCACATTTGAAGTCCAGTGCACCAGGTCTTTCGACTTCAGCAGCACCATTCCGGAATCAGGGGTATCCCAACCGTATTTTTCTGTATTCATGTCGGTAGCCACCATATAGAAGGTTTTACCATCCGCACCGCGTAAAATATGCGGATCGCGGACCCCTTCAGTAGCGCTCATTTTTGCAGGGTCAAGCACAGGCTTATTCTGATTTAGCGCCCTGTAATGGTATCCATCATTACTCAAAGCAAACCGGATACCCTCACCGCCTTTATCGCCGGTGAAATAGGTAAATAAATATGCGGAAGTTTTTACTTTAGCAGGTTTTTGCAAACCTTGCGCAGTGGCCATATTCAACGTGCACAAAACAATAAAGAGGCAAAGAATGCTTTTACGCCAATCTTTTTTAAACATTATATATAATTTTGGGACCTGATCTGTTGAATATTATTCTATTACCATAACAAAACCTCCTTGCGGGGGCATCACGATGTTTTGCGCAGCAGTTGTTTTTCCGGACTCGGTATGAAAGTTAAGCTGACCATCGCCATTGCCGATGAGCATACTGTTTTTTCCAAAAGGCAGGGTACTGAATTTAACAGTTTTTGCTACACTTTCATTATTGACACCTGCAACATACCATTTGTTACCTGCCTTACGGGCCAGCACAACAAACTTGCCAGGGTAACCATCTATAAATTTAACATCGTCCCATTTTGCAGGAAGGTCTTTAAGAAACTGCTGCACATTCGCGGGTACATGTGCCATTCCTTCTGGTGATTCAGCATAGTGCTGGATACCGCTAAGAAATATCACTGAAAGTGCCAGTTCAAAAGCACTGCTGGTTTTCCGCTGTATTTTATTATTCACCTTATATAAATTCATAGGTGTATAATCCATCGGATCGAAAAGGTTACGGGCAAAGGGTACGGTTGTAGTGATCTCCGCCTCGCGGTCAGCTTCTGCTTGCTGGAAACTTACGTTCTCAAAACCACGTACCGCCTCGGTAGTCATCAGATGTGGATAGGTGCGTGCCCAACCCCTCGGAAGTGTTGCCCCATGGAAGTTGACCATCAACTGATACTTGGCGGCATCTTTTAAGATATCAATATAATACTGCATCACCGATTGTCCGTCGCCCCCAAAAAAATCAATTTTTACGCCTTTGATACCCAGATCATGGATTCTTGAAAACTCTTTTTCACGGCCCTCTTTAGTAAGCAACAGGTTTTTAGGCGTGTATTTAACGGTGTTCCAGTCGCCCGCAGAATTGTACCATAACAGGAGGCCTACATTTTGCGACTTTGCATAATCAGCCAGTTCCTTTATTTTATCATATCCGATTTTACGGTCCCAATCGGCATCTATCAGACAATATTCCCAATGCATTGCAGCTGCGAAATCGATATATTTTTTCTGTTCATCATAAACAATGAAATCATCTTTAGACATGATCCAGCTCCATGCTGCTTTACCTGGTTTGATAAAAGCTGTCTCTGTTATTGCGGCCTTTGGCGAAAAATCTGTTCCGGCAGTGGATTCCATAATGGTCTTTAGACTTCCCAGAGCAAGGACACGCCAGGGTGAAGAAAAAGGCATTTTACCTGTAGGCAGGTACCCTCTTCCCGTAAATATTTCGCGGGGATCGGGGAAACCGATGCTGAATTTATGGTCTGCCGGGTGGGCCATTAAACGTGTTGCGCAGTAAGTTCCGTCCAGCCCGGCTTCGGTAATGGCTAACCAGTTGTCGCCTGTTTTTAGCAATGCGGGATATACCCATCCCCTGCGCACAGAGTCTGGCACCTTAGTGATAGGAACCGCCTGGTGGTAATGTTCTTCATAAGCAGGGTTGCTTTTTTCCCAACCTGATTTTGCTTCCTGCATAGGCTGCAGCCAGCTGATTGTATTTACTGGTAAGTTATATTCTGTTTTTTCTTCATTGATAGTGATTGTTTCGGTTGCTTTTCCTGGCAAATCATATCTAAAAGCTATAGCGTCATTGCTGATGCGGAAAGTAATGTTCAGTATCTGCTTTTGCGCATTGACTAACCGTATGGCGACCACATTTTGAACGCTGTTAACGTTTGATTTTTTACCTGAAGTTAGCATATAGTGTATCTTTTCCCCTTTGTTTTCTGCATGGGATACGATCATCAGATTTTCATAAAAATCCCCTTTGCTTGTACTCAGCCCTAGTAATGAGGGTAGAACAACAGGAACTTTATTATGGGCAACCTTATAAAAGATTTGTCCCTTTTGAGGAAAAACCTTAACGGATATTTTCCCATCAGGACTTTCAAACCCAACTTGTGCAGTGGCCTTGTTTACCAGGGGCACCATAAACATCAAAATCAACAGAATATTTTTTACCATAATGAATTGTTTGTCATAAAATACGTCAATAAGACGTTTAACAAAAATATATCGGGTATTGAAATTAAAAATAAATATTTGGCTTTATTTTAGGTCGGCTATTTTTGCCGCTCACTCTGCAAATTAATACTATTTGGCTCGGTTTGCAAGGCATATTCAGTGATCGAGTAGCTGACCCTTTCGCGTTTGGTTAGGCAATGCTCTAAATACATCCAAGCTTGTATATGAGTAACACTTCTTTTCTTGTGAAAACTGAAATAAGAGATAAGGAGGAAGGCAAGGATAACCAAAGGTGCCGCTCTGTTAGCAATAGGGTCGCCGGACATCGTATGTGCAATACATGCAGTGACGAAGGTGATGGCAAAACCTGAGTAAGCCATTTCTTTAAAACGGGTTGGAATGGGACCAACCAGAAGAATTATTCCTATAATTTTCATGATACCCAGTTGGATCCTGAAGTAGTTGGGAAACCCTAGATGGACAAATGCCGTTTTTACATCATCGCTGAAGAGGTCTGAATAGGAAGAGAAGATCATTGCCAGGCAAACAATGACTGTTGATACCCAATAAATTATTTTAGTCTTTTTCATTGTCTTTTTTTGACAAAGATACTTTCCAGGAGTATAGGTCAACCGCAGGTTACCCCGAGGAAAGCGGTATCATCAAGGAAACCAGGCATCAACAGATCTGAAAAAAAACAAATAAACTTCAACAAATTTTTACTATTTTAACTTGGGTGAAAAAACGCGAGCTAATAACTGCAGATATTTGAGTCAACGAAACACTTAAAAATCATAATCATGACCTCAACTTTTCAACAAAACACTGCAACAGCCGGCCAGGCCGCTGACACTGCAAAGTCATTACGTAACCTTTACTTTTTAAGAGCCGCATTCTCTGTCATCTGGGTAATCCTTGTTGCATTGGTTGCCAAAAACTCAGTCGCCATTGGCTATGCCTTGCTGATTATTTACCCTGCCTGGGATGTAGTAGGAACATTTCTTGACATTCGTGCCAATGGGGGTACCACATCCAAAACACCACAATATGTGAATGCTGCAATTAGTGCAATTACTACTGCTGCAGTAGCCTTAGCATTGCAAAAAGGGGTTCCTGAAGCACTGATCGTTTTTGGTGCATGGGCAATCATCAGCGGTTTGATCCAATTGATAAACGGTTTAGTCCGCAGAAAGCTGCTCAGCGGTCAATGGCCAATGATTATTAGCGGTGGACAGTCAGTTCTGGCAGGTACATCTTTTATCATATTAGCACATGATCCCACAAAGGGTATTGCAAGTCTTGCGGGTTACGCAGCATTTGGTGCATTTTATTACCTGCTTGCAGCATACCGGTTGGGCAAATCAGGAAACCAAGTTACGGTAGCGAATTAATGAGACCAGGTATGCAAGAAATTGTAAAGGGAAAGGTTGTCAAACATGGCTTTTCCCTTTCCTTGTATAAAAATTTTCATGATCAGGTTTGCAGTATATCTTTCAGCGACTTAAACCCTTCTCACAGTCATCTATTACATTAGATTCTCTTAAACCTCAGCGAAGGAGATTCCTTTGTCTTTTCCATTCTTCAATTGCACCGATCGATTGTTGAGTTCTTCTATCAGAACTTTGTTATCTCATCAAGTTGATGTTGAGGCATCTGCATCAAAAGAATAATCTATAGAATCAAACCATCCACTGCTCCTGTATCGTTTTTGCACATCCGGACTATATCCCTCTTTTACAAGCCAGGAACTTAAAAAACTGTTCCATATGGTTGTGATTGCAATAGATAGTTTATTTTTGTTAGCTTTTCGGTACTCATAGTACCAAAATAAAAAAATAAATAAACATAAATCAATAGATATATTCTTTTCAAGAGTAGGTTGTAAATAAAATGCTATATTAAACCTAACTCGAATGGTCTACTACGATTTTCCAAAGCCCTTTTATCCTCTTGAACCAAAGTGTGTAATAACCAGATAATTTATCATTTTTCCGGTTTAGTTTCCAGCCGCCGTAAACAAAGGCATTATCTTTATTTATAATCTCAATCTTTTTGATAGCGTAGGTAAGAGTGCCCATCCCGGTTTTTGTGCCATAGGTCTGCTTGTAATTTTTCAGCGTATTTTGGTAGCCAAAAGTTGGCCCGCTCTGTCCTACGAACATCACCGAGTCTGACTCCCAATAACATTCCATGAAAGTCTCCAGGTCTGCTTTGTTCCAGGCAAGGCGCGATGTTTCCATTACTTTTAAAATAGCCTGACGGTCCTGCGCCAGACCCTGGAGTACTAAGCAAAGTGTAAAAAAGCAAAGCGTGATAATTTTCTTCATAACGCTAATATAGAAATGATACCTGATTATCCTGTATGATGATTATCTAAGAAATCGCGTACGAAGCTATCATCTGTCAGTTGTGGATAGTATTTGGTAGATCCGGTCAATTATTTTAAATGACCGTCAGAAAGTTTTTAATCCGGATTCATGCACCAAATCATTTATACCAGTTTCTTTTTTTCCTGGCTGCAGCCATTAAATGCATCTTTGTTATATGCCTGCTTTTTCTTATTCATGATGTGGTTGATTATGTATATTCTATATTCACGGAAAATCTATAAAGATTTAATTCATGCTAACTGTAATTAGTTAGTGCGTGCTACAATACATCAAGTGATATAATGGAAGGTCACACTTTGATGAGGTAATCTCATTTGCCCGAATATTAATATTTATATTTGACAAGGTATGTCAGCGATGAAAAAACAAGAGATCGAATTAACAGGAATAAAGGAGATTGCGCGCCGGGCCAATGTCTCAATTGGTACAGTTGACCGGGTGATACACAACAGGATTGGTGTATCAGAAAAAACAAAAGTTAAGATCAATGCTATTATAGAAGAACTTAATTACCAACCTAATATTTTTGCCAGGCGGCTGGCATCCAAAAAGCTATTAAAATTTGTTGTATTAATGCCTTCTTCATCAGAAGAAACGGATTATTGGGAAGGTCCACTGGATGGTATAAGACAAGCGGAAATCGAAATTAAACCTTACGGGATAGAGGTTGACCTGTATTTATATAATTTGAATGAAAAACGATCATTCAATGAGCAGGCAGGCAGACTATTGCTGGAGGAATTTGATGGTGTAATCCTAGCCCCTGTATTTACAGAAGAAGCCATTAAATTTTTAAAAAGACTAAAAGAGCGCCAGATTCCTTACATTTTTATTAACTCCGATATTCCTGAATATGCCGGCTTATCCTATTTTGGGCCAAACCTCTATCAAAGCGGCTATTTAGCTGCACACCTGATGAAATACCTTGTTGACAGGGCCGCACCTTTGCTGGTGGTAAATATTTCGAAAGAGATTGATAACCACCACCATTTGTTACGGAAGGAAGAAGGTTTTAAGGCTTATTTTGAAAAACATCACCTTGGCAATCCTATTTATAAACTTGACATTCCACATACAGATTATTTATCGGTCAAGCACGCCATGCTCAGCTTTCTGAAAGATCACGAGGTAAAAGCGGTATTTGTAACCAACTCAAGGGTTTCTTACATCGCGCGTTTTCTTAAGGAGAAAGAAGATGCAAAAACCCTGTTGATAGGTTTTGATTATACGAAAGAGAACCTGGTTTATCTGCAGGATGAGACAATTGATTTTTTAATTTGTCAAAAGCCCCGCGAGCAAGGCTATAAAGCCATGATTGCCTTGTACCAAAACCTGGTTCATACTGCCCCGGTTGAGCATATCAATTTTATGCCTATAGACATCATTACCAAGGAAAACGCTGATGCTTATGTGATATAAATACGTAGCACATTCTATGTTTAGATCTGAACAGTTTAGAATTTACCATACAAGGTTGTATGATGATATTCTTGTACTTAAATAAGTTGGCTACCAAACAACATCAATCTAGAAAGCTGTTACTTTTTTAGAAACAATGCGTTTACTAACCTGTTACAATATTTTATTGTTTTAGACACATAAACATGTTTAAAAATAAAAATCTAAATCGTAACTTAGGTATATAGGTATAGCCTCAAACCAAACTTTATGGAAGAACAATCGAAATTCCCTGACCTCACAGAAGAGGAACGGAAAGCGTTGGAAGAACTCATGCCGGATGAAATCGCTGAGATCATTTCGTCAGGAATCCAACGTCGGCACTTCCTCAAACTAGTTACCGTGACTGGTACCAGCTTATTGGCCGCAAATATTTTAGGCATTGAACAATTGATGGCCCGAAATCCTTCAGTTTTGCCGAAAACTCCACTGTTGATCGAAAACGGAGTCAACATATCGTTTAAAGTCAATGGCAATGCGAAGAATCTGATGATTGATTCACGCATGACGCTGCTTGATACGTTACGCGAACGTCTTGATTTGACAGGCTCCAAGAAAGGCTGCGATCATGGTCAGTGTGGCGCTTGTACCGTGCTGGTGGATGGTAAACGTGTATTGTCATGTCTTACGCTTGCCGCGTCCTGTGAGGACAAAAAGGTCACCACAATTGAAGGCCTGGCCCTTGGCAATGAGCTGCATCCCATGCAAACCTCTTTCATTAAACATGATGGATTCCAGTGTGGATACTGCACACCCGGGCAAATCTGCTCGGCCGTTGCGTTGATGGATGAAGCCAAAAATGGCGAAGCCAGTTACGTAACCGATAATGTGCGAGGGAAAAATAAGCCTGTTAAACTCTCAGACCAAGAAATCCGTGAACGCATGTCTGGAAACATCTGTCGTTGTGGTGCTTATCCAAACATTGTCAGTGCTATCAGGGAAGTGCACGGCGATGAAGCGGTGGCACAGGTATGGCAGTTTGCCGGGGGAACAACCTAAGTACCTGTTACTGCTTCAGGCCCAATTTTAATGAGTCAAATTAATTTGTAAGTAAAGCGTCTATTATGAGACCATTTAAATATTCAAATGCATCCGACGCCACAACGGCGATCGGCATCGTGTCTGCAAATCCAACATCTAAGTATCTTGGTGGAGGTACTAACCTGGTCGACCTCATGAAAGAAGATGTAATGCGTCCTTCTGAACTTATGGACGTGACAAGGTTAAAATTTTCAAAGATTGAAAAGAAAGGCGATGGAATAGCTATCGGTGCTACGGCCACGAATGCTTACACGGCCAACCACGAAATGATACGTGAAAATTATCCTTTACTTTCAATGGCGATACTGGCGGGCGCCAGCGCGCAGATACGGAATATGGCAACCAATGGCGGCAACCTGAACCAACGCACACGCTGCACTTATTTTTATGATGTTAATATGCCATGTAATAAGCGGCAACCCGGTACAGGTTGCGGTGCATTGAAGGGCATAAATAAAAATCATGCAATTTTTGGGTGGTCAGAAAAATGCGTAGCTACTTATCCGTCGGACATGGCCGTGGCATTGGCGGCGCTGAACGCCGTGGTAAACGTACAAGGCAGCAATGATACAAAGCGAAGTATTCGATTTGCAGATTTCCACAGGCTTCCAGGCGACCATCCAGAAATAGACAATAACCTGAAGCACGGTGAATTCATCACGTCTATTGACCTACCTGCAAACGGACTTGCAGAAAAATCGTATTACCTCAAGGTTCGTGAACGTTCTTCATATGCCTTTGCACTTGTGTCTGTTGCCGCAGCACTGGCAACAGACGGAAATAAAATCAAAGATGTGAGAATTGCGCTCGGCGGAGTTGCGCATAAACCCTGGCGTGCCTTTATTGCGGAGCAATGGCTGGCTGGGAAAGAAGCCAACGAAGCAAACTTCAGGGCAGCGGCCGCTGCTGAATTGAAAGGTGCAAAACCGCTACAGCACAATAGGTATAAGGTGCAACTGGCTATGAATTCGATAGTTCGTGCACTTGAAGGTGCAATGCAAGGCGGCACCTACGGAACAATGGAGGTAGATTCAACAACTACAAGCAAAAATTAAGATCATGAGTGAAACCGGTAAACCAATAAACCGCATTGATGGCCGCATGAAAGTAAGTGGCAAGGCGACTTATTCTGCTGAATTCAACCAGCCGAACATGGCTTATGCCTTTCCCGTACGCGCCACCATTGCAAAGGGAAGAATTGCATCGATCGATGATGCTCTTGCAAAAAAAGAACCCGGTGTAATTGCCGTGATCAGTTATAAGAACGCACTGAAATTAAAACCACTCGACATGCAGGCGCAGATGAAAGCTGGCGCCGCATTTCTCGGTGAAAATCTTCCGCCTCTGCAGAACAATATCGTGCATTATCCGGGGCAGTTCATTGCCCTTATAGTGGCTGAGACCTACGAGCAGGCCCGGACTGCAGCCTATAAACTTAAAGTGCGTTACGCAGCGGAGAAAGGCGCAGTTGATCTGAAAACCGAACTTCCAACCAGCAAAAGACCAAAAATGTTCATGGGGGAAGAAGCCCAGATAAATGCAGGCAAGGCCACTGCCCCACTCGCTGCCTCCTCCCAGACAATTGAACATACTTATTCAACCCCCGTTGAACATCATCATCCGATGGAACCACATGCTACAGTTGCAATATGGGATGGAGCGGATAAGCTTACATTGTACGATGCCACACAAGGTGTTGGGCTGACAGGTGCTATTGCGGCTTATTTCTTTGGACTAAAAGCAGAAAACGTACGTGTGGTTGCACCCTTTGTTGGTGGTGGATTTGGCTCTAAAGGACTTTGGTTGCACACGTTAATGGTGGCAATGGCGGCAAAGGAAGCAGGGAGACCTGTTAAACTTGCCCTTACGCGGCAAATGATGCAGACAAATGTTGGTCACCGCGCAGCAACTATCCAGCGTGTAGCCCTCGGAACAGACGCTGCAGGAAAACTGGGCGTGGTACGTCATCATACTGATACCTATAATAATCTTACGCAGTTTTTTGAACCCAGCGGCAAACAATCGCTCGTTTTGTACAAGGCCCCGCATCGCGAGGTGACATACAGGGTAGCACAACTGAACCGCAGCACCCCTACCTTTATGCGAGCACCCGGCGAAAGTCCCGGTACTTTTGCACTGGAATCTGCAATGGACGAAATGGCCTACAAATTAAAAGTTGATCCTATAGAATTTCGTATTGCTAACCATACTACTAAAGATCCCATGGCGGGACACGACTTTTCCAGCGAATTTCTGCTGGACTGTTACCGAATCGGCGCTGAGCGCTTCGGATGGTCTTCCCGCAGCATGGAACCGCGCCAGAAACGGAACGGAAAATACCTTGTGGGCTATGGCATGGCAACAGCAACATATCCCGGCGGACGAAGTGCCGCTTCGGTTAAGGTGCACATGAATACAAAAGGCGAGATAACGGTGATGACTGCCTCTATTGATATTGGCACGGGGACTTATACCGTGCTGGCGCAAACAGTGGCAGATGCACTCGGAGTTCCGGTTGACCGTATTCTTGTAAAGATTGGAGATTCCACACTTCCTGCAGCGCCACTGGCGGGCGGCTCCCAGACTACGGCTAGTATCCATCCGGCAGCAATGGAGGCCTGCGTTTTGTTAAGAGCAGAACTCGTTGCCATGGCAATAGCTGATCCGGATTCGAAATTAAAAGGTCGAAGGCCTGAAGAAATTGGTTATGCAGAAGGCAAACTTTTTGTAACAGGCGATGATAAACAGAATGATACATATTTGAATATTTTAAGCCGCGCAAAACGAACTGACATTGAGGCTTGTGCCACTACATTGCCAGTTTCTGGTGCTGGCCTGACTGTTCCCAGCGCGCTATGCACGCCACGGGAAACCCCGGCAGAACAAAATAGCGATATCAAACAATATGCATTTCATTCGTTTGGCGCCCAATTTGCAGAGGTATGGGTAGATGAAGACTTTGGCACCATCCGCGTCAAACGCTTTACCAGTGTGCAGGATGTGGGCCGTATTATGAATGAGAAAACAGCGCGCTCACAAATTATTGGAGGTGTAATATTTGGTATAGGCGCAGCACTCATGGAAGCAACTGAGTACGATAAACGTTGGGGTAACGCAGTGACACGCACATTGGCCGACTATCATGTGCCGGTACATCTGGACGTTCCACCAATTGATGTACATTTTATTGGAAAACCAGACCCGCATATATCACCCATTGGTGCGCGTGGCATTGGTGAAATAGGGATTACGGGAGTTTCTGCAGCCATTGCGAATGCGGTATTCAATGCAACGGGCAAGAGATTGCGCGACCTACCATTGACGCCAGAGAAATTTTTTGAAGTCTAATTCTTTCTGTTGATGGCCCCAAACCGCTTTCTGACTAATTCGAAGCGTTTGAAAGGTTAATAAAAACCCCGCAGGCATGCTATGCATTGCGCTGCGGGGGTAGCAACCGCTATGTTACATATCTTTATCACCAATCAATTTTGAGTCGCGGGTATTCTTTTGTACGGCAATGGCCGAAAACATACTTAAACAAAATGCCATGGCATAAAAGCCTTTTTCACTTCGGGCGAGATCAGCATTCCATAGGCCAATCGTCAACAGGATCATCGCAGCGATGGTAGCAAACCAACTCAGACCGTAATAAAGATCTGTTACGGCAAACCCTTCGGCCCTATCCCTTACAATTTTTTGTACGGAGATCACTGCGAATAAGCCAAATAATAAAATAGTAAAGTAATAACCCTTCTCATTCAATTCCATAGTTGCATTCCATAGGCCGATACAATATCCGGTTACTCCTGCCAGCAAGGCAAACCAGGAGACCCCGATAAATGCGGCGGTCGGTTTGAATGGGTTTCTAAGGTTCTCACCATGTTTTACAATAGGTGAATTTTCGTCTGTTCTTTGTTGTAGCGGTTCCATATTAATTTGTTTTAATGATTAGTATGGAAGCAAATGTAGCGCGCACTACAGAACGAAGAAAGACAGAATGCAGATATTACTGACGATATATTTTGCAATTATCATATCTTTAGAGATATCATTTCATCCTTATGGACTCACTTTCAGAATTAATCAATCTGCTCACTATTAACGACAAAAGGCTATTCAGACAGTATTTGGAAGGCAAAAACAAAAGAAGTGATGTAAAAAACATAAAGTTGCTCAATTTATTGGAAACTGACGATATAGAAGGTGTAAATCAGCTTTACAAACAGGAGAAAAATAAAGATGCATACCATGCATTACGTAAAAGACTGCAGGATAATTTGTTGCTATTTTTATCACAGAAAACGTTTGAAAGCAGTCATTCTGATACATATGATGCGCTGCGCCTGCTTGTGGTAGCGCGCTTCCTATTAGAAAATGACGTGGTCAGGACAGCATTCAAATGTTTGGACAAAGCTGAACGACTGGCAGAAAATCTGGAACAGTTTAACCTTTTAAATGAGCTCCTACTGTTAAAGCTGCAGTATGCACATTTGCCCGGCGCAGAAGATTTGGAAGATATAACTGCGCGCTTTCTGCAGAACCAAAAGGCTATGCAGCACGAAGCTAAGCTCAATTTGGTCTATGCTGTTTTAAGGAAGGAACTGCAGGAGATACACCTGAAAGGAAAGATTGTCAATCTGACGGCTTTAATGATCACTACGATCCGAAAATATAAAATTTCCGTGCACGACCTGATGACCTACAAGTCTATCTACCAAATTCTTTTCATCGCAAATGAATACGCGGCGATACAGCAGAATTATGGATCAATAGAGCGCTACATCAATAGGACAAAACTGTTCATTCAAAACCAGACGTATAAAAATCACTCCTATCTTTTTTACCATATATCCATCCTGTATCTGTTGGCAAACTTTTACTTACGGCAAAAGGACTTCACCGGAAGTGAATCCTATCTTAAAGAAATGAAGGAGTTAATGCTGACCGATAGTCGTTATTTTACCCTATTTCAACCACGTTATCAGTTACTTTCTGCGCTCAACCT
>Ga0247815_10001459_pt1 | contig 18031 bp, 16 predicted proteins | sample UWRJL194509B1_FD_181014 | JGI IMG/M metagenome (GOLD analysis project Ga0247815, IMG submission 181014) | Plant litter microbial communities from Arlington Agricultural Research Station in Wisconsin, United States - UWRJ-L194-509B-1 | ecosystem: Environmental > Terrestrial > Plant litter >...
CAGTGCACCCAAGCCTGCGCAGGCAACTCCAAGCTCACCTGCGGCTCGTTTTCGACCGCTCAGGTCTACGTCAACTGGGCCCTCACCAGCGTGAAGGCACCCAAGGTCGGCACTCCCCGTCTCGCTAGCGGCTGGTCGGTCGCATTCTCGTGCATCAACGACCCCACCGTCGGCGAGAAGTACCTCAAGGGCACCAACGTCTTCGAGCTCAAGAACAACACCCCGCTCGCCTGCACGACCTTGTGCGCACAGAAGGGTTACGCGCTCGCTGGTGTTGAGTACTCGAACGAGTGCATGGTGAGTCCCCAGATCAGATTATCCATCGAACTGTGGCCAACCTGTTCTTTTACAGTGCGGTCACGACTGGAAGGGCGCTGCCAAGCCTGTTCAGCTTCCCAAGAACCAGTGCAACATGGCCTGCGCTGGCGACAAGACTCTCACCTGCGGCGCCGGACACAAGGTCCAGATGTTCAAGGTACGCAATGCCTCATTCATGCTCCATCTTCACCCTCATACTCACGCCTCCCTTTCTCCTAGCACGCCTCTTTCCGCCGCTTCAACAACTCGCTCATCGAGCGCGAGTTCGAGGCCGACTACGAATAGATACAACCGTACTCGTTCCATTAATCCCAGCGGTCCTGCCTCCATCCTCTGTTGGTTGCAACCTTTTGTCTCGTATCTCATGGCTCTCTTCTGAGAGTCTTCGTCGCTCTTTTTAGACTTACACTCGTTTACACTCCCCTGAAACGTGGTTGCAACAACAATGAACTTTGGGACTGTTGTCGTAATACACGCGTCGTCCGGGTGCTTCTCATCACTGACTACTATTGAGTGCTACGAACAAGCTAAACCTGTCCACTTTACACTGCTCCACGACCCCCTCCCAAACATCAGGTCGTGGGTTTGAACACTGCTTTGGGTTCAAAAGTCCTTAGTGCATCCAGGCGTGATCGTTCCGCATTCGAGCAGCCGGTTATATTCGGCCCAAGTGCTTGAACCATCTCGTCCTTTGGGAAAGCGGCGTATCCTCTTGTTGTGTACGATTTCATCACTTGAAGCACGCTGAATCCTAAGCTTTGACAGTGACGACAACCGGAATGGGTGTAAGCCAGGTCAAGAGCCTCAAACAGCGTGGAGACGACTTCTTGGCGGTAGCGAAAGTGATACTCGATCTGCAGTCAAGAAAATGGTGAGCCCGAACTGCGTTACATGCGCGGAAGGCTTACGCACCAAATTCGGCCAAAGAGGACCAGTCTTGGCACATAACGTCTCCGTATCCACCAGGATGTTGGTTTTGAGTGATGCCTCAACCGCACGTGCCAGCATGATCGAGTCGCTCAACCGATGCGCAACTCGGATGACGCGAAACGGATCAGTCGAGATGAGTGGCCTGCGCGTTCTCCCTCAGCCACACCTCAATACAGATTGCCCGATTTAGCAGCTTACTCAATGTAGCTCCGTAGTCCAAACCCAGCAATCCACATCCCGTACTTGACCGACATTTCGTAGCAATCCAATAGGAGTACGTTGTCGACTTTGGCGAAATCGATGGGCTCCTCTCTGGGGTAACAAATCGCCAGGAGGAGTTCCAGTGCCGCAGCGGGTTCGGATAGAACAATGGGGTCGGACGAGGGAGATTGGTCAGGACTGCCGACGAGGAACATGTCTTTGAAGACGAGGGAGGCGGAACATAGGTTGGCTTTGTGAACGAGGAAGAGGATGTTGTCGGAGGATCGGAGGGTGACGTCTGAGTCGGGGTGGTTGAAGTTGGGATGTGGAGCTGGTGGAGTACCGTCGGGAGTTGTGGCAAGCGCGGACATGGCGAATACAGGAGGCGAAGTCGCGTGGGCAAGCGGCAGACTCCGGGTGGAGGGCGTGTGTGCTGTGGCGTGTGCTTTGACTCGCAGAGTATTGGCACTGGAGAGCTTCTCTAACCATTCAGTGTCTTCTAAAATCATCACCAGTGATAAAAACCACATTTCGAAGCGAAGCTGTTGCTAGTGAATGGGCACAAAGGAAGCAAGGTGGAGCAACTGCGAGCTTTTCGGATGACCGATTTGATTGTGCCCGTCGCTTTGTGCTGCTCCGCAGCTTCGAACAATGCCCGTTTCTGTGAGGTTGTTTGTCCCCACGCCGAAGGCACACTCCTGCCATGACGCATTGGCCAGTGCTGCGGACCAAGGGTGCTGTGCGGCCCAACCATTGACTAACATCTGTATCTGTTCTGGCTTGAACCCAGCTGGCACCTCACGCCTACGAGAACTAAAAAAAAACCTCTGCCAATACGAAACTAGAAGCTCTGCTTGAGACAGTTCAACCTCCCATAAACCTCAGTCATAACCTCCAAGTTCACTCGATTGCGAGCGCCGCTTTTACTCTGAGACCCGTACAAACCCTCGTAGCTCCCTGCCGTTCAAGGTTAGCGCTCCCCACCATGCCGAACTTACCGCCTTGCACGGGATGGTTCACCGATGCTCGCACGCGTTGTAGATCACTTCTGAGTGGTGTGCAGTCGCCTGTTTTGCTCGCGTTCCTTTGCCTCGAGGTGCCTCGCGCTGAGATGCTGACAGCTATGCAATCTGCCAGGTTTGAACTGTGGAATCTTCCTTGTTGAGTGTCTTGGCCCGTTGGAGTTTAGCGGCCGAATCCGATGAAATCCGCCACACGGCTTCCCTCGGTCGATGAAGCAGCCGGTATTTCTGCGTACTTGCATCGGAATTGAACTGTCTGTGCGCTGGCTGGATCCTGCGAAGCTCTGAAAGCCGCTCCCATGCCAGTGGCTGACGAGGCCCAGGCCGCACTCTACATCGCTGTCAGTGCTCGCAGATGGGCCTTCACAGGTCAATCCACAACAAGACGGAGCCCCGTACGTAAGTTACGAACCACCGGATCCGCCCGAAACCCCGCAAAACACCAAATTTGTCGGCATGCCGAACCTCAACCGAAGCATAAATCACAATAATTATCTCACTTCTGATATGGAAGTAAACCGTCCAGATTCCGAGTACAGTATTTTTGAAACATTTAACCAATTAATAAAAATGCATGTTTGCACCTGCTTTACCTTCTCCATCCCTGTACCACATCCAAGAGGTCTCTTCACATACGGCACAGTGAGACAATACGGGCCACTGACCGCTTCATGTTTGTCACTCAAAATTTTGTTTCTGTATGTACCCTGCGTGCCCTGTGCCCAAGAATAGGGTGTCCGTTAACTTTTGGCCACCACTGTAGCTATGGCGCAAGGTGCATAGCTTTGTGAGTAACTTATTGCTTGTCCGAGAATGTTCTTTTGCCTGCGACTCTGCACAGCCGAATGCGCACGCTGGTCTCCGGTTCCCCGAGAGTCCGGCTATCGCTCTGCCTCGTCCCCGACTATATAAGCTGCGATCGTGGCGCATCTCGTCGAACATAACATCAAGTCCCACAGGATACCCCTTCTCGGTCATCCTTCAATTACACCCCACGCCCCTTTCTCATTCGACCCGGCCTTACTTGACATAAACTCCAATGTCATCTGTCAACGCCTACGGCTTTACTTTATCCGAGTCGGTGGCGATCTCCGCATCGGCACCCATTGGCCAATCATCGGTCTCGATTGTAGCACATCCAACCGCGTCAAGCAAGCGGACATTAAAAGCTAGCCCCTGGCGGGCAATCTTGAGCACCCCTGACCTTTCATCTTTGGAAATAATTGCCAGGTAAATCTTTGTGCTGTCCCTGTCTTGCCAGAGGCTGACCTTTTGAGTTTGTACGAAGATTGTTTGAAACGCAGAAGCGTTTGAACTGACCTGGAGTCAATTCACCCTCTCTCTTACTCTCGTACTCAAAGAACCGCATTAATCACATGCAATTATGCCTAATTATGCCTCATGTTCCGCCATGGGCCGTTCTCACATGTATAATGCGTTATGTTATAGCAGGCGGCTTGAATGGCAGGAGACTGGTTGTGATAGCTGCACACCACATCCAGCGAGAGCTCGGATCCCGGTAGATGCGGAAATGTTTTTCGAATGATGTCAGGTCGATGCTCTCATCAGTTTAAATTTGGTAGCTGTGCCTCGAACGTGTTCATCGTGCTCTTCAGCAGAACACTGTCCCATTCACAGCATCACACTCTGAGCCTGCAGACCTTTTGGTGCCGGTGCAGCCGTCAACAATCCAAGATCGTCGCCAAGCATAAGAACCAGTGCACCTATGTATGCGCAGGCAACTCCAAACTCACTTGCGGCTCGTTCTCGACCGCTCAGGTCTACTTCAACTTGTCGCTTGCCAATGCGAGGGCACCCAAGGTCGGCACTCCCCGTCTCGCCGACGGCTGGTTGGTCGCGTTTTCCTGGATCAATGACCCGACTGTCGGCGAGAAGTACCTCAAGGACACTGGCGTCTTCGAGCTCAAGAACAACACCCCGCTCGCTTGCACGACCTTGTGTAGACAAAATGGTACATGCTTGCTGGTTTTGAGTACTCGAACGAGTGCATGGTGAGTCGCTGCGACTTGAGTATTGAACTGTGGCTAACACATTGTCTCTCAGTGCGGTCACGACTGGATGGGCGCTGCCAAGCCTGTTCAGCTCCCCAAGAACCAGTGCAACATGGCCTGCGCTGACGACAAGACTCTCACCTGCGGCGCCGGACACAAGATCCAGATGTACAAGGTACGAAACGCCTCCTATACTCTCCACTCCGCCCCCATACTCATACCTCCCTTCTATCTAGCACAGGCCTTTCCGCCGCATCAACAACTCCGTCATCGAGCGCGAGTTCGAGGCCGACTACGAATAGATACAAACTGTACCTCGCTCCATTAATCCCAGCGATCCTACCTCCATCCGATTTATTTGCGACGTTTTTGTTCACCCCCCTGTCTCGTATCTCATGGCGCTCTTCTGAGAGTCTTCGTCGCTCTTTTTTGGACTTAAGCTCGTTTACACCCTTGAAACGTGGTTGCAACAACAATGGACCTTGGGACTGTTGTCGTAATACACACGTTGTGCGGTTGCTCGTATCACTAGCTGCTGGGAGATGAGCCGTCTATTACGGTGCTGTCGGTGCATCTCGTATCACTTGGTGCCGAGTGTTGAACATTGCACCGACAAGTATTGCAATGTCGCTGAGACGGCTCGCTTGATATGGTTCCACCCTCACCCCCAGTATCTTCAAGTAGTGCTTTTGAACACGGCTTTCGGCGTGAAGGGTTTGACGGCGATGGCGAATGCACTATCACGTCCAGTTACCCCACCAGAGCATCCAGGAGTGACGTTCTCTCCCAGTGCCAGCATGATCCTTTCTTTAGGAAAAGCGGCGGGCCCTCCTGCTATGAAGGCTGCGACAGTCAGGTGCAGGCTGCGTCTGAACGTGTTGCAGTAGTGGCAAGCGCAAATCGATGTCTGGTATTGGATCTCATGAAGCACGGAGATGACTTCTTGGCGATACCGGAAGTGATATTCGATCTAAGATCAGCCTTGGTGGTGAATACCAACCAGGAGCAATTATGCACGATCTTTGCGCACCAGGTTTGGCCAGAGAGAACCGGTTTTGGCGCACAATATATCAGCATCGGCCAAGATGTCGATCTCGAGTGTCGCCTCGACGGCACACGCCAGCATGACCGAGTCGCTCAGTCTATGGGCGAGTCGGACGACGCGAAAAGGATCAGTCGAAACGAGGGCCCTACACGATGTCCATCAGCTACACCCCAATCTTCCTCCACAGATCATTCACGCCACAACTCACTCAACAAAGCTCCTCAGCGCATATCCAGCAACCCACATCCCATATTTGACTGACATTTCATAACAATCCAACACCAGCGCATTCTCTACTTTGGCGAAATCGATCGGCTCTTCTCTCGGGTAACACATCGCAAGGAGAAGTTCAAGTGCACCAGCGCGTTCGGAGACCACAATGGGCTCGGAAGAGGGGGATTGGTCGGGGCTGCCGACGAGGAACATGTCTTTGAAGACGAGGGAGGCGGAGCATAAGTTGGCTTTGTGGACGAGGAAGAGGATGTTGTCGGAGGATTGGAGGATGACGTCTGAGTCGGGGTGATTGAAGTTGGGGTGGGGAGCTGGTGTGGTGGCAGCCGGAGTTGTGGCGAGCGTGGACATGGCGAATACAGGAGGCGAAGTCGCGGGGGCGAGCGGCAGACTCCGGGTGAAGGGTCCGTGTGTTGTGGTGTGTGCTCCAATCCGCAGAGTATTCGCACTGGAGAACTTCTCTAGCCATTCAATGGTATCTTAAATGAGCATCTGTGGTAGTATCTACATTTCAAAGCGAAGCTGCTCCTATAAAATGGGCGTAAATGAAGCAAAATGGAGCAGCTACGAACTTTTCGGATGTCCGATTCAATCGTGGCTTTGCCTCGTGCTGCTCCGCACTATCTAACACCGTCCGCCTCTGCGAATTTGTTTGTCGCCACGCAGTACGCACACTCCCGCCATGACGGACTTGCAGATGCTGCGGCCCAAGGGTGCTGTGCGCCTCGACTGTTGATTAACATCTATATCTGTTCTGGTTTGAGCCCATCCAGCACCTCACAATGTACAGTAACTAAGTACATCTGGCAAACCAAATTCAGATGTTTCGCCTTAGACGGTTAAAACTCCTATACACCTCAGTCATAACCTCCAAGTTCACCCGATTATGAGCGCCGCTTTTACTCCGAGACCCGTACAAACCCTCGCAGCTCCCTACTATTCAAGGTTAGCGCTCCCAGCCATGGCTAACTACCCGCCTTGCACGGGATGGCTCGCCGATGCTCGCACGCGTTGTAAATGACTCCTGGGGGATGTGCAGCCACCTGTTCTGTTCGAGTTCCTTCGCCTCGAGGTGCCTCGCGCCGCGATGCTTGCGGCTATGCAATCTGCTAGGTTTGAAGTGTGGAATCTTGCGTGTTGAGTGTCTTGGCTCGTTAGACTTTAGCGGCCGAATCCGATGAAACCCGCCACCTGACCTCCCTCGGTCAGTGAAGCAGCCAGTATTTCTGCATATCTACGTCAACATTGGGCTGTTTGTGCGCTGGCAGGGTCTGGTGAAGCTCTGAAAGCCGCACCCATGACTGGCAAGACCCAGGCCCAGCTCTACATCGCCGTCAGTTTCTAGGTTGATACACAACAAAACAGAGCCTCGTACGCAAGTTACGAACCACCGGCTTCCCCGCACGCCGGCTTGGCGCCGGCGATGATATTGGTTGTTTGTTCAACGTAGGCGGCTCGTGGTCAGCTGCGACCGATCTCCCACGTCGCCGCAGGCAAATCCAAATTCAAAGTCCGACGCGCTATCCCTTTCAACTGAATCTATTTTCTGTCTGGCTTAAGCCTTCGTTAATCTAGTCCTCTCTTTCGTAGGCGTTATTCAGTACTTCACAACGGATAGATAGCAGTTCAGGCTGTCACTAGATGTCGCTGGACCATGTCTCGGCTAACATCGGAGGTACTCACTTCCGTACTTATATGTGTGGCGCAGAGTGCATAGCTTCGTGGTACTCGATTGCTTGTCCGAGAATGTTCTCTTGCCTGCGACCCTGCACAGCCAGACGTGCGTGCTGGTCTCCGGCACCCCGAGACTCCGGCTATCCCTCTGCCTCGTCACTGACCAATATAAGCGGTGACCGTCGCGTATCCCGTCGAACTTAACACCAAGTCCCTATTGGATATTCTTTCTTGGTCATCCTTCAATTACACCCCACGCCCCTTTCTCATTCGACCCAGCCTTACTTGACTTAGACTACTATGGCGTCTGTCTACGACTACGGCTTTACTGTATCCGAGGCGATGGCGATCTCCGCATCGGCATCCATTGGCCAATCATCAGTCACGATCGCAGCACATCCAACTGCGCTAGGCAAGCGGACATCAAAGGCTAGCCCCCTGGCGGGCAATCTTGAGCACCCTGACCTGTCATCTCTGGAAATAATTGCCAGGTAAATCTTTGTTCTATGCCTCTCTTGCTTGTCAGAGGTTGACCTTTGCAGTTTGTACGAATATTGTCCGGAAACGCAGACGCGTTGGGATTGGCCTGGGGTCAATCCATCCTCTTTCTTATTCTCATACTCAACATACTCAATGAATCATGTCAATCATATGTAACCATGCCGAATTATGTCTTGTGTTACTCCATAGGCCGTTATCACATGTAGACTGCGTCATGTCGAAGCAGGCAGCTTTTACCTGACTGGTGGTAGAAGAATTAAATCTTGGCCCACCACATCTAAGTAGCGGGAGAGAGGAAGAGAGGGCACCGAACCTTCTGTTTGGTGCTTTGTTATTACCATTGGGCTCCTGCATCTTAAATGTGCCGAACGCGCTCCTCAGAACCACACTGTCCCGTGAGCATCAACATGCTCTAATCTGTATCAGAAGATCTTTCCACTTATGCCCCGGCGAGCTTGTGTTCATCAAGGCAGTGACTGCCTTTCCATTGCAGAGTCTTCCAGCCAGCTGACGAACCTTATTGATGGTGCGCCGCTGTAGCAACGACTGTGCTTCTTTATGTGGATCTCAAGTCAATTTCACTCACTGAGCGGCCGGAACATGTCGAGTTTCAGGCAGTGCGATCGACGGACAGTAAACGTGCACAGAAAACGCGATTGGCTTAGGGCGCTGAGCCAGCCTGGCCGTTATCGTGGCCCTCCGGCTATGTATGGGTCGTTCTCATCGTGATTAAATGAGCTCGAGCCCTGCTTTCCCAGGCCCGCAGTCTTCTGATGGCTTCTGCGACGCCATAAAACGGCAGATGTGCAGCTTCGTGGCGATCCGCAGAACGGAATTCGCACACCATTAAGTTTTTGACGCGGATTATCGACTTCTTGTCGTCGATCAGGGTTATTTGAGCGAAAAAGTCGACTTGTGGCAGATTTAGCCGATCCCTAGCGCTCTCTGCAGGCTATGACAACTCCAGACACGAGATGTGTCGGATTAAACATTTGCTCCGTCTTTTGAACTCAACTCCGCCAGTTGTTGCCCTTCGAACATGCTGCGCGGAACACCACGACAAGTCGGCGACAATCACAGTCAGCAATACAATACAGTTGGGCCTGAAGTCGGTCGCGCTTGTAGATGATCGTGCCGCGCACGATGCTGCATTTAGCCCCGCGGATAAATGAAAACTTCGTCGGCTCTGAGACGCCTGCCCAGAGTGCTCTACCATGCCGGAATGGGAAACGGGACACTTAATGACAATCCAGCCATTCCTCCGCAATTTTCGCATTTGAGCGGATTCTGAGTAGACAGTTTTGTAGCCAGTACTCTTTTCCATTCGCTTATAAAATGCCAGGGTCAGGGGGAAAAGGGTCAGGGACTTGGTTCGTAACACACGTGGGGGGTCAGGTTTGGACGGGTTGACACAGAAGTGGGACACCCGCAAACGGCATGGACGCCCGCATCTGCCTCCGCGCCGCACTCTAGCCGCGCCGCATGAAATGCAAGATACCAAGATGTGAGTTATTACAGGGGCCGGTAGCTATACCAAAAACATATGAAATCTGTTAAAATGGACTGGAGAGTGTGGTCTGCAAGAAATCTTCACACCAAGGTTCTTGTGTGGTGCCGAAAGACGGCACACCCCAGCTGCTCAGACCAGAAACTGGAGCAGGAGACGACAAAGGATCCCATGAGATTGGCAGATCAAATTGGCGCTGTCGTTTACCGGAAGATGGGCCAGGAAGATTTGGATCAAACATGTCGAGATGTTGCCGCTTGCGGTTCACCAAAGCACCGAGCGGCGACGATGGTACTTGAAGGGCGTGCTCTGGCGCTGGAATTGGTGGCCAGTACATCGATGGTGGTAGCGCCTCGTGACTATGTAGATGAGGGCTGTTGTTGAGCGAGAGGAATGGTGTCCTGGTTGGTGGCCGATGCTGAGGAAGCAACGGTGCTGCAAACACCCGACTCGCAGACAACAGGTTCTCCTTGTTCAACTGTCCGTCACATCAGCAAAGTTAAGCTGGCACGAGAGAGCGGAGCTGCTCACATCATCTCTGATCTCGGTTGTTGATGCTGTCGCTGTCGCCGTTGCCGTTGCCGTTGCCTTCTTCTTCCCGCGTGCTGCCTTCCGCTGTCGTTCTGCCTCTCTCTCCTCAGCCTTGCGCACCTTCTCCTCCTCCTTTCTCCGACGCTCAACCTCCTTCTCCTCTACCTTGCGCCGCTTCTCGATTTCCCTCTGCTCCGCTTTGCGCTGCCGCTCCTCCTCTTTTCCGCGCCGTTCTTCGCCCCGTACTGCCCTGGCTGCTGCACGCTGCTGCTGGCCCTCCTGAATCGCCGCCTTCTTCGCCGCCTCCTCATAATCTGGTGCCTTCACCCACTTCTTGCGTCTCCGACCATCTGACCATAGTACACGGAACTTGCGTGCCCACTCGTCACGCGCGATCTGCTCAATTGCAGCAGAGTGGGTGAGGTGGCGGATATTGGCAGAGAACTTCTCGCCTGATGTCTTCTTCCTGCGACGGTTCAACTGTACGCGCAGTATTCCATTCTCCTCGTCCATGAGAACCTTTAGAGCATGGTCGCGTTGATGTTGCTCGAGGCTGCGGTGCAAAAGCCGACGAAGCTCTGCATTCTGTGCCACAATGTCACGACGTGTAGCGTCAATGCTGATCGGAGACGGGAAGTCCCTGATTGCAAACTGAAGCTCGTCTGAGGTTGCGCGAGCTGCTGAAAGTTCGGACCGAATGGTGTCCTGGATGGTATCGTCGGTAGATGTTGTCTTCTCAGGAACCTGAGCAGGCAATACGTCGCCTGTGGCGCTGCCTTCATCTGCCGCTGCCGCTGCAGGTGCTACCGTGGACTCCGCTGCCCTCCGCGCTCTGAGCTCAACAAGAAATGGTGGAAGAGTGGTTGGAATGGGTTGTGCCGCCTTGCGAGTGGAGAGCTTGGATGGCTCAAACATCTCGGCAGGGATTGCGTCAAGCCGTAAAGGATGAAGTCCTGACTGCGCCCATGCGCTCTTGATAATCTCGGGTGTGATACTCTTCTGCCGAGCCTGATGTAAGAGTGCAGGGATGTCCTCTGGCTCGATATGAAGGCCGTAACGAGTGTACTTCCCAACGACCTTTCGCCATGCTGCCGCCAGAGGACCGAAGATACCAACATCGCATGGCTGCAGCGCGTGTGTTGTATGCGGCGGAAGATTCATGAGAATGATATTGTTGGCCTCGCAGAAGCTGACTACTGCAAGCGAGATGTGTGAGTTGTGGCCGTCGAGCGTAAGCATGCGATGTTGGCCAGGCTGCAGGCCAATGCGAGTCTGCGGCTCAAAGCACTCTTCAAGGTATTGACGAAGTGCTTTCTTATCGGTCCAACCTTTTGGCGAGTGCATGATGCTGAGATGTGGGTAAGTTAGAAGGCCTGTGACTGGGAGTGCCGCGGGTATCTTGATCGAGCCTCGACTGACATACCTGAACAGGCCTGGATTGTCATTAAACCAGCTCTTGCGCATACGCTCGCCTTTGTGGATGAGAGTTGGAACCAGAGCTTTTCCGGAGGCACTGAAGCACTCAATGACGGTGGAGAGTTGGCGGCCGCCTGAGTGGATTTTGTATGTGTGCCGCTGCTGCTTGTGAACAAGGACACGTGCCTTGTCACCTTGCCCGTTCATGATTCCCTTCTCGTCCAGGTTGTAGTCATGCTCAGGCTGAATGTTGTACTCCTTCTGCAGTTGCTCACGTTGCTTCATGAAGTCAACTGTGGCCGGCTTGTTTAGCCCTTTCGCTCGAGCAGTTTCGAGCGAGCGCGTCCAGCGAGATGCAAGCGTGTCACGATGCCGTCGCATGAATCGATGGTACCACTGCTCGCCGAGGGTCACACCAGATATCGCCTCCGCCTTTTCAATGACAAGCGCACGACCTGTGGGAAGGCCACGACGCCCAAGCTCGACGATCCATTCAACTAAGACTTTCTCCATTGCTGGAGCGACCTTCTGTTGCGTGCCGTGTGCCAGAGCTCGTGTGGTCCGACCGTTCCACCGCTTTGCAAGTGTTGATTTTGCGCAGCCGGTCTTGGCAGCTGCAGCACGTACTGACATCGTGTGACCGGTGCTGGTCTTTGGGCTCAACGGCGAGTTTCGGATGAGATCCAGCGCGAGGCGCAGACGCTTCTCATGATCGAGAGCCTTTGGATCCTTATTGTCACTCTCGTTGCTGCTCGACTGTGTGTCCTCTTCCGGCTGTATTACTGGCCCATCTGGTGTACCGACAGGCTCGGGTTCGCTTTCTGACCCGTTGCTGTCGCCGCTGGAACCACCGCTACCGTTGGAGTTGGAGTCGTCGGTGTCCGACAGCACTGACTCGTCGGTATCGGTATCGGTGTCCAATGCCGAATCATCCTCGTGCCCTATCCAGCGCCCAGACCTTGCACGCGCCATCGAGAAGAAGAACGAGGTGGGGAGAAACAAGCCAGGCGGAGCGGCGCACATTGTAGTCGCAGCGAGCTGGTGACATGCTGTGACGCGGCGTGTCCGATAACAATTAGGTGTCTCGCGCGACAGTTAGAATGTGGATTTCCCCTGATCTTCAACAAAATCTACAGGGTTTGTCGATTTAATGATTTGGATACAAGATGTGAGCCTTCAAGGGTGGCCACAGCAGCGGGTCCGAGCGAGCAATCTGGCAGATCTTGCAACCGCACAGGGCAACCTCAGGATGAATAACGAGTGTATTTGGAGAAATGCAGAGCTGTTAATGAAACATAAACAGCGCTAGAAGCGTTTGTAGGCAAGTTAGATGGATGTGCGATCCACGGCGGGACAAAGAGCAAGCTGATGTCGGTGGAGATAGCACAAGGCCAAAACGGCACCCACAGGAGTGCAGGCTTCGCGCAAAATTCGACGAGGAGCGAATAGCATGGGAGAGCATGTTTTTGAAGGAAAAAGAGGTACGCGCGAGACGCACAGAGAGTGGGAGCGAGAAAAGCTTACGGATCCGGAAGAATCGGCGAGCGTCTCCAAGTCGTCCAACGCCGCGAGCAGCCGCCGACCCTGCACTTGACGCCCCGTCACACCAATTCGGAAAAATGCAGGAAAGGGTTCTTGCTATTTAATCCTAACGCTCGATAGGTACAGCTCAACGGACAATGGACATAACTTCAGGTGTCCCGGATCCCCACACTGTCCAACTATTGGCGTGGACACGGTACTCCTACGAGCCTCCGATTCCACCGAGCACGGCGTCTGTGGAATTCCGACAGTTCATCGTCAGTCTTTGCTTCTGACTTGATATAAACCGCAGCCGCGAAATGTCGTGAGCATAAGCGTCGAGATCCTTCCGTCGGACACGAGCATTCGAAGTAGCGACCCAAGCCTTCATCCAACGCAGCATCACTCGAAGATGGCATCTGTACGCGAGTACGGTTATCCTCCAGTCGCAACGATGTCGACTCCCGTTCCTCCACAAGCTGCGGTCAACAACCAAACGATAGCCACAGCGGAATCACCTTCGACCATGTCCTTTGCGCGGATGGCAAAGGCCATTCTGAGAATACTGTCATGTAATCTCTTTGGTTAATCACCAAGGTAAGAAATTGTTCCGCTTACTATGCTGGCTTCTCAAAATTGTCTTAATTGCAGATGCGTCCTGTGAAGGTTCGCCTGCCGCCAAACCGCTGCTTCCTGTAGCAGCGCAAAACTCGAAAACGTCAACAGTTTACAAAATCGCGAGGCCCAGATATCAGAATTCCTATAACCCGAGAACAATCTTGCAGTTTCTGATTCGTTTGATTTTCCATAAAAACGGCCGAACTTGAAAATCCAACTGGGTTGTCGGCAGCTTCCGTGCGCCGGATTCGCTCGTTTGCTTCACATCGTCCGCCGATCTGTCCATGCACATACTGAGCTCCTACAGTAGTCACAAATCCAGACCCAATGCTTTTTTGAATGTCACTGCTGTTCTGTTTCCATGCTTGTCCGGCTGCTCTGCGTTAGAATCGCAAGCTTTTGTTAGTTGCTGGATTGCTGTCTCGCTAATCTGTCAGGCACTGATGACTTCGGACCTGACCAGCCCCCTGTGACGGCCAGATGAGACCGAAGCCACTTTTGCGCCGTGTCAGAATCGACGGTGCTGCGCAATGACGACGTAGCGCGCCTCGTGTTGTCTTGCAACGGCATACCTCCCTACTTCGAACCCGCTCTTCTCGGTATGTGGGTTTGAATTCGTAGCCTGCTGCTATCCAGTTCATGATAGTTCCTCTGGGACCATCCACTGCACTTGCTTGTGGTCGTTGCGCTCCGAGGACCGCTGTTTCCACTCAACACCGCCTCTTCTCCGAGCATGCGTGACATCTGCGACTCGTGACACCGACCCTTGAACTCTAGCGTCCTGCAGATTGACGGCAGTGGGGTATTTTTGTCCATGCCGAGACGCTATATATCCTGTCGTTGCTCCGCGGTCAGGTCCTCGGGCTGCTCCTTGTCCAGTTTCACCCATCGCTCGAGCCATGGCCCTCACCGGTTGGCTTGTTCTCGTCCTGTCTTTTATCGCGGCTGTGTTCGCCGATCCATTGGACACGGGTACGCATGTTGTCAGACCAGTCCTGGCGCAGATAGCTCACGCCACAGGCAGCTACCTACTACCGCCTCGTATCGCACTGGAAGTACGCGACCTCAGCGTATCAGAGTAGCTGCCAGTACCCGAATAGCAAGATACTCATCAAGACGGTGCGACATGCTGCTGCCTTGTTTCTCGCTCACGCACTGACGCCGCATTCAGTTCTCCAATACGTCCACTGGAGTGTACGGTTACATTGCGCGCGACGATGTAGAGAAAGATTTCATCGTCGCCTTCCGCGGATGGAACCCGTCTACACTCACCAGCGCAATCAACACCAACAAAACCCTCGCAATCCTCCGCGCACCTCATATCCCCAACTTCCCTCAGTTCCCACCACGTGTCCACGCCGGCTTCCTCGCCAAGTACAACAGCGTTGCGAAGGTCATCCATGACACGATTTACCGTGAGATTGTGACGAACGACCCCACGGGCAAGTATGAGCTTTACTACGTCACGAGCGTTGGCCATAACGTTGGTGGTGCTTTGGCGATGATTAACTCAGTGGCGCTGCGGTATATGTTTGTGGATATGGGAACGGCGCGGTATGCCCAGGGGTACACGTATGGTCTCCCAAGGATGGGCAATGTGGATTGGTCGGCGCTCATTAGCGAGGTGGCTGGTGATCATCGAGGTGCGTGCTTCCTCTTGGCCCTTTGAGAAAAGGACTCGTGTTGACTCTGCGGTACAGTCGTGCATACAAACGATGGGTTCGTTGTCTCATCCGGTGATGAGTCTGAGCTTCGCTGATGACAACCATCAGTGTTCCCAAGATCATTCCTAAGAGCGCCGGCGAAAATGGATGGGCTCATCACCGTGAGTGACAGCATTATGCCCTGCGCTCTGGCTCAATCTGAGACGTCGACCTGTCTCTTAGCGAGAGAGTACTGGAACTTCCGCGACCCTCCCAGCGCAAGTACGACCAAGATGTGCCGCGAGTACGGAGACGGTGGCGACCTTGGCGAGGACAATCTCTGCTCCATCAGCGTCAAGACGAATACCGTCAATGACGCACATTGGAAGGTAGGTTGCGGCTGCATTGCGATGGAAGCCGGTTGGTTGACCGACTTACTTCACAGTACTTCAATATCCCATACAACACGGCCTTCTGTACTCGTAGCATCCAACCCCCTTGAAAACACATAGCGATATATGTACTATCCCTGACAGACAACAAACAGAATGCGATGAGTTATACCCGTTTACCGAACGCGCACATCTGCGGCCGAAGCGCAACCATAGACGGCATCACCGAGGCAGCTCGGGGATGCTGGCGACGCCATTGTACCGTAATGCGCGGAAGGTAGGCACTTTCCTGTTGAGACCAACTAACCGTGACTCAAGGAACTGAACCACATTTGATACTTGCGGAACGAGTTATCTCATATTTTTGCCGCAGTCTGGGCAGCTACGAGTTCTCGAGTAACGCCCGCGGGTATCAATCAGAAGGCAACACTCACTTGGTGCAATTGCAAGGAGCGGCTGTGGCAGAAGCGACAGCCAAAGCGCCAAAGAGAGCGGCGAGGCAGAGAAATTAGATGTCGAATGGCTTTGAGGTCGTGAGACTCGGGGGGATTCACCGGCGGCGACCCGATTAACTCGTCTGTGAATAGTTAGGGAGCCCGCGGAATGAAGAGTGGTGTTACAGGAAGCCGCGGTGATATTGAGGTGCTCATGAGCAGTGTGTTTTTGTAGTCCGACCAGGGGCACCGGCTTCTGGCACCATCGGGCGACAGAGAAGCATAGGATTCTGAAGAAATTATTTGACTCATGAACGCATTGGATAAAGTACAGGTGCCTGTTTTATTGTACGCATGATAAATTCGCTTGAACACACAGATGCCCATTTGATGAGGCTATTTTCATCGAGCTACGCACCGCCGCGGAACTGGGTCCTTCTGTTTTAAGAGCAAACCCGAGAGAGCATTACACCGCGGTGGAGAGCATGCATATTTGTTGCTACGGTGATCAATGTATGTCCTCTTTCAAAGCGGAGGTCGTAGTTGGACTCTCTCTTCTATGCCCTCCGGATTTCTGGTTTGATGCATCTGCAGGGCTATTAGCGTTGCACGTCGCGAGCGGTTCGGTGTCAAAATCGGCGCTCACGCGAGGCAAAGACATGCGATCCTCTTCAGCCTGATAGTATCACGAGCCGTCACGGAAGCGGCAGCGGAGTTGTCCACCACTCCTGCAACCGCGCATCTGGAAGGGCTATCAGTACGCACGTCGCTAGCGGGTCCGTCTGAAAGTCAGTGCTCACGGTGGACAATAGCACACGCTAGCCTCCAGTGTGCTAGCAGGAAGAGCCATGACCGAGGCAACAGCGACGAGGGTGGCAGAAGCGATAAAGCGGAAGAGATGCATGTTGAACGGCTTGGGGTCGAGGAGTCGTGGGATACAGGAAACTTCGTCGACAACGAGCTTACCTATATCTCTTGGTACAGTCAGTAGCGCTTGGGGCTCACTGTTTCGTATGAGACAGTTCTAGTGTTCTCGGGGTTCTGGCGCCAGGGGTGGGTGGCGGTAGTCCGGGGATGGGACAACCAGCTAACCGAGGCGTCAGCACCTCGAGCTTAGAAGAACACGCTTCTGAGCCAGTATGCTTGACAGGTGACCATAGAACAGTCACGTTGAATATTCGGCTACTTCTAGGCTGCCACACGGTGGTGGAACCGCGTAGCCATTGACTGTTGCTACGAGCGCGAAACCTCTCAAGTCAAGCCCTACCACCGAACCAGCAAGGTGTGTCGAGGGAGCGGTAGTGTAGGCAGAATATCTCTTGGACTCGGGCAGCTTCACGAGAAATGTAAATGCGAAATTCATCTGTGGCCTGTCCGACTCGTGCTTGCAGCCGAAGTTGTCTCACTGAACCGGTGTTTGTCTAGAAACGCACAGGCCTGCGAGAGGGCATAGCAGTACACGTAGCTCGTTGTTACGTAGTTTCGTTCTCATTCCATTCATCCGAGTTACTTTGAAACGTGAACCGACGCAGCCACACAAATCAACCCACGCCAGACGATCTGCGGCGAGCGCCGACGATCATTGTGACTCTTTCTTCATCCCGAATGAGGGAAAACCCCGGTATCTGCGTCTATTGGAGCCCATAAATCTGGGAGTAGCATGACAGAAGACCGTGGTGCTCTTGAGGTTGTCGTGAGCGGAGTGTGGTGATAATAGTCTTCTTTCCTCTTAACTCCGATTTAGTCCAGGGGTGGCAGCTTCTAGTACCATCGGCTAACTCGGGCGCTATCATGTCGGACTTAGAACCTCGAGCTCGTTTTCAGCCGGTAAGCTCGAATAGCTAGCGTAAGCTGTTTCACTTGGACATGTCTCTGCTTGCGGGACTGCCATGCCTAATGCAGCAGGAACCGTGCCGACTGTGTACTGTTGGTGTGAGCCCAGATCCTTCCAGGCTCAAGAGCCAGCACTCTCCCAACTGGAAACAATATAGAGATTAGCTCAATCTGCCCACCTGCTCGCCCATGCATGAGCCAA
>Ga0247815_10001460_pt1 | contig 18029 bp, 11 predicted proteins | sample UWRJL194509B1_FD_181014 | JGI IMG/M metagenome (GOLD analysis project Ga0247815, IMG submission 181014) | Plant litter microbial communities from Arlington Agricultural Research Station in Wisconsin, United States - UWRJ-L194-509B-1 | ecosystem: Environmental > Terrestrial > Plant litter >...
ACTCCAAAGTATCTATACTTCAAATACATCAGGGCTAAAACATTTTCGCTTTATGGCAAAAGAAAATTCTTACCAGACTACAAGGCCACTTGGCATATTTAACAACATCGGGATCATGAAGTTTGAAAAGCCGACGCATGCAAAAAACCTGACCTTTGCCTTTAGCGGGATCAGTACATATTATACCTTGACAGGCTCTACAAATCTCAAACTGGATGAAAATGCTTCAAAAGCAAACTCTACGCTGGTTGTAAAAGAGTACACAACCGCTCATCCGGTTTACAATGCTTACAAGGACATTTTTGAATTCCAGTTTTAATCCTAATGAATGTGATGATTTCCAGAAGAAAATTTATTTTCTCTACAGCACTGCTCATCCCCCTGCCAGGAATGCTTTCGGGAGCGGAGAAATTTGCAGGCAATTATTTTCTGCATGGGGTAGCCTCAGGTGACTCCTTGCAGGATAGGGTGATCATCTGGACAAGGATTTCTGTTTCTGATCCTCAGGTGAAAGTTGTCAACTGGGAAGTTTCGCAAGATCTGAAGTTTAAACAATTGGTTGCAACAGGACGGAAAGTAATAGCAGCCAAGTCAGATTATACGGTGAAGGTTGATGTTAAAGGACTCAGCGCTGGGAATCGATATTATTACCGTTTTATTTATGATGGGCAGGTTTCTCCGATTGGATTGACCAAGACCCTTCCAAATTCGCTAAATGGTGGCGCCTTTTCAATGGCTGTTGTCAGTTGTAATAACTGGGAAGACGGTTATTTCAATTCATTTCGTTTTCTGGCAGATAAAGAAGAGGTAGATTTAGTGCTCCACCTTGGTGATTATATTTATGAGTACGGCACTGGAGAATATGGCAACCCCGAATCTGGAAGAATAAATTTACCCAGACATGAGGTGCTCACTTTGCAGGATTACAGATCAAGATATGCGCAGTACCGAACAGATCCTGATTTGCAGGTGCTCCATCAGCGGAAGCCCTTTTATCTAATTTGGGATGACCATGAGCTGGCCAATGATGCCTATGACGATGGCGCTAAAAATCATCAGGAAAACGAAGGGCCTTGGATCCTAAGAAAACAAGCGGCTATTCGGGCTTATCTGGAATGGATGCCTGTACGGGCAAAAAATGCCAGCCAGATACGCAGGAAGTTTGAAATTGGCGATGATATTTCTCTTTACCTCATGGATGAACGCACTGCTGGCAGAACCAGACAGATGGAAAGCAATGAAAAAGGATTTGGCGATTCGGACCGATCTCTTTTAGGTAAAAGCCAGTTTAGCTGGCTCGCTGAAGAACTAAAAACCACTAAATCTACATGGAAACTCATTGCCAATCAAGTCATGTTCTCTGGTTATGCTGTGGCAGAAGGATTCAAGCTTCCTAAATATAATGATTGGTGGCTGGGTTACCCTTTTGAAAGGGCGAAGATAATCGACCTGCTGCAAAAAGAAGTTTCTGGCAATACTATTTTCCTTACTGGGGATCATCATGAATCTTTCGTTCTGGCTGTCAATAAAGAAGAAAGATTTATGGACTACACCAAGCCATATACTCAAAAACCCATTGCATGGGAGTTGCTGACCCCCTCAATTACTTCAAAAAATGGCGATAGAAGAAAGAGGGAAGAAATAATTGAGTTTGAAAACATGCTGGCCGATTCGAATATCAATCCTCATTTAGTCTTTGGGGATATTAAGAACCATGGCTATTTTATCGCACAGGTGAGTAAAACAGAATTTAAGGCAACCTATTTCTTCGTGGACAACATATTGAGCCGCAGTGCCAAAGAATATCAGGCATCAGCATTCTCTATAGATGCTAAAACATTTGAACTATTAAAAAAATAACAATGAACTACGCGAAGTTGGCCGCATTTAACGGACATGGAGAACCCATAGAGATTTTGGAAAGAGAAATTCCAAAACTTGGAGATGGCGAGATTTTAATCAGAAATCTTTATACCACGATATGCGGAAGTGATCTGCATACGTATTGTGGTTTAAGGCATGAAAAGGTTCCCACTGTACTTGGGCATGAAATTGTCGGAGAGATCGTGTCGTTTTCAGATAAACATTCTCAGCAGGACCACCTGGGTAACCTGCTTGAAATTGGTGACAGGGTAACCTGGAGCATATTCTCTTCAGACCCCGACTCGGCAATGTCGAAGCTGGGGATGCCGCAGAAAGGGGACAAGCTGTTTAAATACGGTCACGCCCAGATTACGCCAGAAGATTCATTGCACGGTGGATTATCAACTCATTGCATACTTAAACCAGGTACATCTGTCTTAAAGGTAAATATGAAAGTCCCACTCTCTGTTGCTGCAATAATTAATTGCGCTGTGGCAACTGTGTCTGGTGCGCTGAGGCTTGCTGGAGATATGAAGAACAAAAATATCCTTATAACTGGCAGCGGACTTTTAGGAATGGTGTGTTCGGCTATGTGTAATGCATACGGTGCAAAGGCAATTCACATGGCAGATATTAATGCTGCAAGGCTAACAATGGCTCAGGAGTTTGGTGCGACAGATGTCCATTTATTGAGCGCAGGTTCAAGCGCCCTTCCCCAATCAATTGATATCGCCTTCGATATGAGCGGTTCAGTTGAAGCCATGGAAAACAGTCTGGCAAGTTTAGCCATTGGGGGAACAGCAATCTGGATTGGCGCTGTATTCAAAACTAGAAAGCTACAACTTGATCCAGAGTCAATCATCCGAAAGCTAATAAGTATCAAAGGGCTGCACAACTACAATTATGATGATTTTATCTCAGCCGTGAAATTCATCAATCATCACCATGATGATTATCCTTTTAAAGATGTGGTCGCAAAAGAGTTTAATCTCTTTCAGGCGGATGAAGCTTTTACATATGCTGTCGAACATAAGCCACTCCGGGTGGGAATCAATCTGGTAGATTTAAAAATGAATTCATAATGGATAGAAAATTCAGGGTACAGCAGTGGAAAATGTTGCTTATTACCATGTTCTGCTATTTGTTCTTCTACACTGGCAGGCACAATTTCGGATGGGCAGCAAAGGGAATGGCTTCTGATCTGAGTATTCCCTATACAACAATTGGCTGGATAAGTTTTGCTATGTTAATTGGCTATTCAATCGGTCAGCTCATTAACGGAAACCTTGCTGATAAGCTCAGCGCAAGGATTATGGTGACTACTGGTGCTTACCTCTCCATTATAACTAATATTGCCATCAGTTATTCCAGTAGCCCTACCATAATCATGCTTTTGTGGGCATTGAATGGTTACTTTCAGTCGATGGCATGGGCACCTGGTGCTAAACTAATCAACAATTGGTGGAGTGAAGAAGAGCGTGGTAAGGCCTTTGGGTTTTATACTATGGCTGCCGGCCTTTCCTCTGTGGTAACTTACCTGCTTTCTATAATATTGCTGCAACAAGGCTATGAATGGCGAATGCTATTTCGCCTGCCTGTACTTTTACTGCTGGTTTCGGCAACTGCTTTTATGATTATTGCCAGAGATAAACCTGAAAAGACTTCGAGAAAAGTTATTAGAGAAGATGGAGACTTAACCTGGGTTGAGCGGTACGGCAAAGTATTGAGCAATAAGAAATTTATGATTGCCACACTTGCCTTTGGCTTTGAAAGTATGGCACGATATGGACTTATATTTTGGGTTCCCGTTCATTACCTGGGTGGCAACTGGAAAGAAAATCCAAGGAACTTATGGGTAACTTTCTTATTGCCCGTAGGGATGGCGGCTGGAGCACTGACATTTGGTATGCTCTCTGACAGTGTATTTAAAAAAGACAGGATAAAAGCGATTGCTTTTGGGATGCTGGTAAGTGCTTTAATTGCAGGATTAGTTTATATTTCACCAGTACACAACCTGTTTTTGGGAGGTACACTGATGTTGCTTGCTGGTTTCTTCGTTTATGGTCCGCAGGCATGCTTTTGGCCTCTAAGCCCTGATTTGCTGGGGAGTAATCTGACAGGTACAGGTATAGGCTTTATGAATATGACAGGTTATATGTTTGCGGCATTCGGAGAACCAATCTTAGGCTTCGCAATTGATATTACGGGAAGTACGAATAGTATATTCATCATTATCTCCATTTTGTGTATATTATCCTCAATAAGCGTATGGGCAGTTCGCTTTGTGAAAAAAGGGTAGTTTTTTCCAGTGGATTAAAATTTTGATCATTTAATCAAAGTTTTTAAATAGGTTCTTTTGTTGATTGTAAAATTTTAAAATATGAAATCTCTAAAAATTATATCAATTCTATTGATTGTCTTCTTAACATCTCTATCAAACGTTTTCGGGCAGCGTGTGTTCATTATTGGTTTGGATGGGTTTTCATCTGAAGCATACAGGAAAATACCACATCCAAATATCGATAAACTTTTTGCACATGGACTGATTTCTCTTGATACCAGGCCAGTAATGCCATCGGTAACATTGCCAAACTGGACGAGCCATTTTTCTGGTGCCGGACCTGAAGAACATGGTGTTACCAATAACAGCTGGGTTTTAAATAAGCACGAACTTCAGGCATTGGATGCAGATGGTGAAGGGTATTTTCCTTCCATTTTCAAGGTTTTAAAAGATGCTAGGCCAGCAATTAAAACTGCTTTTTACTACAACTGGGCCGAGTTGATCAATTCAATGAATAAGAAGTATTTAGATGTGGCTTCATTTGAAGAAAAAGATGGATTTGTTAATAACTATAAATCAGCAGAACAATTTATTTTGGATAACAAAAAAAGTCCGCAACTCGTTTTTTTATATAGTGTAAGAATTGACCACGCTGGGCATGGTTTTAAGTGGATGTCGAACGAGTACATTGATGCAGTTAAGGAAGCAGACCAGGCTATTGGTGAATTTGTTAAAAAATTGGAAGTAAATGATCTGGCCAAGGATACCTATTTTTTGCTTATCACTGATCACGGCGGTAAGGGAACTGGTCATGGTGGTGTGAGCATGGAGGAAATGCAAATTCCATGGGCTATTACTGGTCCAAAAATCAAGAAGACTGGTATCACTCAAATTTATAACAGCAACAAAAATACTTCCAGAGTAATAGCCGAAATTTTTGGTGTCGAAAGCTTTCCCAAATCCTGGACCGCAATACTCCCAGAAGGTATTTTTAAATAGCTTTTTGTTGACCTTAGTTTTTATCTTCCAGTCGAGGAGTTTTGTAGTTAATTTTTTCCTTCTAATTTGAATAATTTTCGAAACCACTTAGACATGGTCTTTGTAATTTCTGATATTAAAAATCCGTATAAAAAGATTAATAAATTTACTTCCGACAACGCAATGACCGTCGCTTATCCCATTCCATTTGCAGTCCGTAATAAGAGCTGTTTTAACAGAAAGATTTTATTGAATATGTTTGGGAAAATTATTGCAGTGGCAACTTAATAATTTTGATGTTATCATGGTAGGCAATACGGGTTAAGGGCGCTTGAGTTACATAAACTCCCCATTTAATGTAGCCTACATTTCCAATACTTACATTGCCTGCAAACGTGGTATAGTTCGTTTTTTCATCAACCAGGATATAACTACTTTGGCCTGGAAGCTTCATGTAGGTTTTCATGTAACCTGTATTATTGTCTGCCCATTGCACATCGACCCTAAAATTCAACCATTGGTTTACATATGGGCGTAAGTCTGTAATAATGTCTTTTATGGAAGTAGAACCTTCATATCTTAAACGCATTGCATTTCTTGCAGTTCGAAATTGTAGAGGAACACCAGATCCAGAGGTAGAATTGCCTGATACTTTAAGTTGGTATATTGTTGTTTCGTAGGTAGGTCCAGAAACCCAGGGTGTCCAGTCTTTTAATAAAACGCTGAATTCGTAACGGCGTTCATCACCAGGGAAAAACTTCGCTTTCTGTATGGCTATCGCATCACTTTCACTTCTTATGTTTCCATCAGAATTATATGTGGTATCGCCATAAACAATTTTATGGGCAATGGCAAAGTTGCTGCCATTGCCCGCAGGACTTACCATATATGCAGCGTCTGAGGCTGTCGCATGAGTGGCCGTCAGGCCCGTAATCCCTGAATCAAAGGTCCCAGTTTCGTAATTTACATTAAGGATTGTATCGCCATTATTAAATGTATCACTCGCTTTCTTAACATTGTTTTTATCATTTAAGGATAGCGTCGAAACACGATCTTGACTGTCAACAGTGCTTTCTTTACTACATGACAGTGCTATAAACGCAATAAATATCAGGTGTTTGTGCGATATGAGATTTATGTTTTTCATTATTCTCTTTGGTTAGATGTGTTAATAATAGGATACCACAAAAGTCTTTACTGATTGATGTTGGTTTTAACGTTTTGGCTTTTTCCGTTAATGATTAATGTGAAATCTAATTGGCCCTGAACAAAGTCATTTCCAGTATTTTCCTTCATCGTTATCTCTGGTGCTTTTTTACCTGTAAAAGGGTAAACTACGCTGATGAAATACGGTGTTGTTGCATCTACCTTTTGTTTTTCGAAGGCTACTGCTGGTCGGGGCATTTCTTTTCTATACTCGTAAGAAACTTTAGTTTGCTCTTCTAATAAGGCTGTTTTAGCAGGGTTAAGCAATTGGATCGACAAGTTATTGCCATCGCCATAGGTGGAATATATTAGGTTTTTTGATTTATCGTAAACTGGCTTGGCATCCTCTTTCAAATGAAAGCGAACATCCAGTTTTCCTGTTGCAGATCCGATTGCTCTATCGATAATGATAAAATATTTTTGATCAACGAAAAGTACAGTTCGCTTATGATCTAAATCCTTATAACTCGGGTTGGTAAATGTTAATACATCCATCATTTTACCCGTTTTCCATTTATTTTGTTTAGCATTTGTGATTACCATATTCTGATCATCCAATGTTAGTGTATTGTGCATTTTGGTTTGGCGATACTGCTCACGTAGCTTATTTATCTCCGCATCGCCACTGTAAACAAAAGTTCCTGCATCAGGCATAAAATTTCGACCCTTAACATAAAGCTCAAATGTACCGTTATCTGGTTGCGCATGGAATTCTCCCGGAGGGCTTGCTTTTAAAACCATCACTGTTGATTCGTTGTTCCATCCGTTTCTGAAAGTATAAAAACCCGCATTGCTTGATGCGTGAGAAAGGTGATCTGGGCGTTCTCCTTCTTTGCCTTCCGTTGCAAAATATTGGATAACTTTATTCTTTGGAAAGCTTTTAGCCCAAGCCTGATATAATTTTATTCTTCCCGCCTTATCCGCAATCCACGAATCGCCGAACATTGGTGCACTATAATCTGGGAATGAAAAATCGATATTAGCCATGATCATCCGCTCAATGGTTTCACTAAAAGTTTCAGGGAATTCACTTTCAACGCCAGCCATTTTTGCAGCGTTGAAAGCTTTGAGAAAAATTTCAATAGATGCAATATGATATACGGGGGATAACTCAAACTGCACTCCATCGGCATAAACCTGCTTTTTGATTTCTGTGTTTAGTATATCTATACCGCTCTTTCTCCAGAATGGCGATGCTTTAAATTCAGGAAAAAATGCTCCAGCAAATAATACCCTCTGGGCTTCAAATAATAGATGATTGCCCTCTTTCGAGTAATGTTGTGGAATATAATCCGCCTGCTGATGGAAAGATTTCAAAAATTCCATTAAAAATGTGGGCGTGAATTCAGGTGATGACAGAAATAAATTGAAGGTTCCTGGCAAGCTTTGTACTCTTTCTGAAACTTCTAATGGCCTCCAGGCATAAGCATCATTATCTGCAGAAAGACCTAATGGGTTTTTCTTAACCCAATCGCGGAATTGATAAACCCATTCCCTGGCATATTTTTCATCTCCTGAGCTTCTATAGGCCAATCCCATAGATTGCCACCAATATACGCGATGCAACTGCCACCTTACCTCATTATCTTTTACTGGCCAAAGCTGCCAGTTGATTTCTTTTCCGTAATCGAAAAATCCATAACCTTTATGTGGCTGGAATTTATGAAGCAATGCATTATCTGCTTTCTCTTGGTTTGCTGCCCCTATAGATTTTCCTTTGAAACGCTGCTCATCTCCGATATTGAAATCAGGGTGGTGTATTTTTTTTCGGTTACGGTAATAAACTAATAGCTCTTGGGCAGCTTGATCGTACTTCGCTGATTGAAAGCTTTGATTTACTTTTTCCAGTCCAGGATAGTTTAAATTAATATTGTCGAAGTCTTCCTTTGAAATCGGGCTTTGCTGCGCTTTCAAACTTAGACCAGAAATTGCAAGGGCAATCAGGGATGTTAATACTTTTAATTTCATGTTGTATTAATTTTTTTTGATTGATTTTAAATCAATTTTTGCGATTTCATTATAACGTTTCAGGGCTTCCAGATAGTAGTAATCTGCATAGTCAAGTGGAGTGTCAATTTCTGAATTATAAAGGAAAGCACCAACACTGTGTTTCAAAATAAAATATTTGTTTTCACCTGGTTTCGCCAGATAGTCATCTGATGAAAGAGATTTTAGAATATCTTCTGCATAGGTGAAATATTTCTTGCCATCCTTAACCTGTGTACTCAGTTCTAATAATCCTGATGCAATAACTGCTGCGGCTGAAGCATCTCTCGGCGCTCGCTCGGCTGTATCAAGGGCGTTATGAACATCGAAATCCCAGGCAGGAACTTTATCTTTTGGCATTTTAGGATGATTCATGATGAAAGCTGCGATGTGTTCAGCCTGTTCTAAAAATCTCTCATCTTTAGAATTGGCGTAACACATGGCGTATCCATAGAGTCCCCATGCTTGCCCGCGGGCCCAGGCCGATTCATCAGTTAAACCTTGATGTGTTGCCTTTCGAATAACCTTACCTGTTTTTGGGTCATAATCGACTACGTGATAGGAACTATAATCTTTCCTGAAATGGTTTTTAAGAGTTGTTAAAGCGTGAGCATTTGCAGCATTGCCGTAGCTGGGCTGTTTTAGGAAGTTTGAAGCCCAATATAAATATTCCAAATTCATCATGTTGTCAATAATCACAGGGTAGTTCCACCAGGCAAAGTCCCATGATCTGATCACTCCGATTTTAGGATCGAAACGGTTCAATAAATGCTTTGCACCATCTTCTAGCGCTGGTAGATATTCTTTGTTTCCAGTAATGCGGTAGGCATTTCCATAAGAACAGTAGAGCATAAAACCAACGTCATGTGTATTGGTAATATACCTTGCCGAATCTAAGGCTAAAGTAAAGCGTTTAGCATCAGCAGCCAGGGTTTTATCTCCCGTAAGTTCATAACCATACCATAACGAACCTGGAAAAAATCCAGTTGTCCAGTCTTTGTAGGGTGCCAGCCTGACCGTTCCATCAGGATTAACAGAACGCGGGTTTTTTCCTGGACTATAGGCGCTTGCAGCTTTCTTAAGTTGAAGCTCGACTACACGGGTTGCTTTTGAAAACCATTGCGTTTCTTGTTGTGCATAACTTTTAAATGTCAGGGCACTAATAAAGAATATGGTAAGGACTTTTTTCATCTGAGAGATTTGTCTTTTTGCTGGTTAAATAATCTGCTGAATAAGCAATTGTGAAATTAGGTTAGACGATGCATTTTTGATTTTGATTTTCGTTAAAATGCTTTTGATTTTGATTAAGAAACTTTTTGACGGAAACCTTTTAAAATGCACCAGCTGGGAATATTTGCCCCCTCAGTCAAATTATTAGCATTAGCCAAAACTTAAATACTTTAGTCTAAAATCGAAACTATAAATATCGAAATGCCTGTACTTTAGGGTTTGATTATGTTCTGCATCGCAAGTAGATCCTGATCATAAATTATCTCAACCTAAATAAATGTTTTAAACATGAACCAATTAAATGCAATAGGTATCGACGTTGGCGGATCTTCCATTAAATGCGGGGTTGTAAATGCCCATGGTGAAATTTTGTACTCAACAAACATTTCGCTGAAAAATGTAAAAACACATGGTGCTGTAATCGGCCACATGACTGAAGCCATTAATGCTTGTGCCAAAAGATATGATGATTCAATTCTTGGAGTTGGTGTAGGGTTTCCTGGCATCATCGAGAATAATGTAGTAATTGCAGGCGGAATTAATTTGCCTGGCTTCAGGAATGTAGAACTGGGCAACATATTAAAACTGGTTACCCGTAAAAACATTATTATTGATAATGATGCAAACCTGATGGGCCTAGGTGAGCTGACTTATGGTGCGGCCAAAGACTGTAGCGATGCGGTGTTCATCACAGTGGGTACTGGAATCGGTGGTGCGGTGCTGATTGACTCTAAACTCTATGGCGGGTTCAAAAACAGGGGAACTGAATTGGGGCACATTATCATAAATCATAAAGGTAAGGCTTGTGCATGTGGTGCCAGAGGATGTTTGGAAGCCTATGCTTCGATCACTGCGATGGTCAATCACTATCAATCTATCTGTAAAGATACTCCTGATCATGTTGATGCAAAATATATCGTCAGCAGGTACATGTTAAGAGAAAGTAATGCAATGGAGGTGATGGAATCCCATTTTGATTATATGGCCACAGGTATTGTAAGTTTTATCAACCTGTTCAATCCACAAAGGATAATTATTGGGGGAGGCATTAGTGAATCTGGTTCTTTTTACATCAGGGAGATTGAAAAACGAGTATTGGCACTGGCTGTACCTACAGGACCAGGATCGGCCCAAATTGTTGCTGCTGGTCTTGGTAACAAAGCAGGGTTATTAGGCTGTGCAGCAAATGTATTTCAAAAGTATGGTGCAATTGAAAATATGAAGCAAAAAATGGTAGTTTAAATACATTATTAATCAATTTTGATAATGATTTAACCAAATTTAAAACCCGAAATAGATTCTATAACATAGATTCGTTGTTGAAAATACTTAAATATTTGCAATCAAGTTTTAGCAAATAAAATATAAAAATAAACTAACCAACATATTCTAGAATAAATACCAAACTAACCTAACTGAAATGAAACAAATCGTACTTATGTTATGTCTGCTATGCTTAGTTACCGTATCACAAGCTCAAAATGTGATTATGGTAAAAGGCGTGGTTCGAGATGGAACTAACCAACCTATCCCAGGTGCGACAATTCTTGAAAAAGGAACCAAGAATGCAGTAATGTCCTCGGAAAATGGATCTTATCAAATAAAAGTGCCTGCAAATGCAATACTCGTTTACAGGTACGTTGGATCAAAAGTGACAGAAATCAGCGTAAATAACAGAACTGTTATAGATGCCAAATTGCAAGATGAATCCAATACACTTAACGAAGTAGTGGTTACAGGATATGGCCAGGAAACCACCCGTGGTAGTTTAACGGGGTCAGTGTCATCCATCAGCGGGACAGAAATAGCCAAAGTTCCTGTTCAAAACGTAGCGCAGGCTTTACAAGGCAGGATTGCTGGAATGCAGGTAAGCGTTGGGAGTGGAGATCCTGGGGCTGAACCATCTATAAAAATTAGAGGCGGAACATCTATAACCCAAAGCAATGAACCTTTGTATGTGGTTGATGGCGTGCCACAAACTGAAGGGTTAGCTTTTTTAGATCCGATGGATGTGGAATCGATCGATGTATTGAAAGATGCTTCTGCTACTGCAATTTATGGAGCCCGTGGAGCCAATGGAGTTGTTTTAGTAACTACCAAAAAACTTAAGGGTGGTAAAACCACTATAAACTATGACGGATATGTAGGCGCCAGAATCACAAGCAAATATCTACCTGTTCTTAGTCCGCTTCAATATGCGCAGTATGCTTATGAAAATTCAGTTCGCGATGCCACAAGGCTTCAACGATTTATCAATACCTATGGTTCTTTTGATTCCTTACAGATCAATTATGGCGATAGACCTGGAATTAACTGGCAGGATGAGGTTTTAGGTAAAACGGTAATGAGTCAGTATCATAAGGTGAGCATCAATGGAGGGAATAGTGAGATCAGATACAACCTTTTTTATTCTAAAAATAACAATGATGGATTATTATTGAATAGTGGTGCAAATAAAGATATCGCGAAACTTACTGTAACCAACAATATAGGGAAAAAAGGCGTGGTAACTGGTATTGTGAATTATTCAAACCAGGCAATTTATGGAACCGGAGGAACACAAACGGGGGGTAACGCCAGATTGAGTTTTCTACAAACCTTACTTCAATACCGCCCGATAAGCGGAAAAAATAGTAATGATCTAGATTTATTGGATGATGCCATTGATCCGCTGGATAACCAAGGTAGTCCAGCTTTCCAAAGTCCTCTGGTTGCGCTTAACTCCCGTCAAATCAAACAATCTATAAAAAGTTTAAACGCCAGTGCAACTGCAAGATATAATATTATTGACCACCTGACCTACAATGGCTTGATTAGCTATACCAGTCAAACCAATAAGATCAAAACATTCATCGATGCGACTAACATTCAGGCGATTCGTGCAGGCGGACCAAATGGAAGCATTAGTGATGCGCTATCTCAACGTGTTTCTTTCAATAACGTATTAACCTACGCCAACACCTTTGCGAGTGACCATAAAATGGATATCTCAGTAGGACAGGAATACATTTACAGCTATTTAGAAAATTTTTCAGCCTCCGCAAGTGGATTTCCTGCAGTTAACAATGGGTTTGATAATTTAGGCGCTGGTACTGTTGCGGGTTTTCCAACATCTTATGCCGAGGATGATAAACTTCTATCGTTCTTCGCCAGGGGAAATTATGCCTACAAAGGCAGGTATCTATTGAGTGCTTCGTTAAGAAGAGATGGATCATCCAAATTCGGATCTGAGAATGTATTTGGCTATTTTCCATCAGCAGCAGTTGCCTGGAGGATTATACAAGAACCTTTTATGGAAGGAAACAAGATTTTTTCTGACCTGAAATTGCGTGTGAGTTATGGAAGTTCGGGTAATAACCGAATTGCCAATTATGCATCGCTGAGTACATTTGTTACGGGTAACTATCCTTTAAACAATCAGATTATCAGCACTGCTTATCAGTCTAATCTATCTAATCCATTTTTAAAGTGGGAAACGGTGGTGCAACGTAATGTGGGTTTAGATTTGGGTTTATTGAAGCAAAGAATAACCCTTACTACAGATATTTACGATAACCGTTCTAAAGATTTACTTTATAATACGCGTATTCCTGCCAGCTCTGGTTTTACCACTCAACTCCAAAATATTGGCGAAACTTCGAGTAAAGGAATCGAATTTACTTTAAATACCATTAATATTAAAAAGGACGCTTTCCAGTGGAATACAAATTTCAACATTGCATTCAGCAGGACAAAAGTTTTAAAATTAAGCAATGAGGAAAGTTCTTTATTGGTAAGTAGTTATAATACAGCTTTTAATGATTATATCTTACAAGTTGGACAACCTGTTGGCATCATGTACGGTTATATCGGCGATGGATTGTATCAGGTAAATGACTTTAATTTTAATGCCACTACTAACACATATACATTAAAAACGGGTGTGGTAAATAATGGTACCGTGGTTCAGCCAGGTTATGCTAAGTATGCCGACATAAGTGGCCCGAATGGTACGCCAGATGGTCTGATTAATGATTTCGACCGTACGGTAATTGGCAACGCGAATCCTAAGTTTACAGGCGGTATAAACAATAATTTTAGCTATAAAGGCATTGACCTGAGCATCTTCCTGGATTTTACTTACGGAAATGATATATATAACGCTAACATTCAAAATAATCTGGCCATTTCAGGTGAATATAATAGTAATCTTGCTTTCCAAGCTGAACGATGGACCAATGTAAACGCAGCGGGCCAACTGGTAATCAATCCTGTTGAGTTGGAAGCATTAAACAGGGGAAAAAACACGGTAGCCTCTATTGCAGGGGTTACAGGAGGTCGATTAACCCGTTATGCGATAGAAGATGGTTCATTCTTAAGAATCAATAATATAAGTCTAGGTTATACTTTTCCAAAGAAATGGCTGGAGAAAGTAAAAATCAAAAATGCCCGAGTGTATTTTACTGCATATAATCTCCATGTATTTACCAATTATTCTGGTTATGATCCAGAGGTAAGTGTAATTAATAATCCATTAACGCCAGGCGTGGATTTCAGCGCCTATCCAAGAGGCAAATCTTTTGTAGCTGGTTTAAATTTATCCCTTTAATATTGATTGAAATGAAAAATACTAATATAAGAAAGGCTTTAGTCGTTGGATTGATTGGGCTAATGCCACTGATTTCCTGCAAAAAAATGGTAGAAACCACTCCTTATTCGTCTTTTACCTCTGCAAATTATTTTCAATCGGTTAGTGAAGCCTACTCAGCTACACTTGGTGTTTATGAAGCTATGAAAAGTCCAAATACCTACGCATGGAATATTCCTTTGGTATATGATGCTGACACAGATGCAGAGTTTTTAAGTCCAGGAACTACTGTTAATGACTTTAGAGAGGTTTCACACTACTATTATCTGGCTGGAAACTCAATGTTTTACAATACATGGTCGACCCTTTATGCTGGAATAGACCGTGCTAATGTAGTGATAGAACGTATTCCGCAAATGAATTTATACACAAATGGATCGGTTGCTGAAAAAGCCGATCTAAATAGAATGGTGGGAGAAGCCAAGTTTTTGAGGGGATTTTATTATTCAGAATTGGTTAGGTTGTGGGGCGATGTGCCTTTTAAAACAAAAAGTTCGGTTACGGGTGATGAATTAAGATTACCCCTTACCGATCGTTTTGCAATTTATGAGCAGGTAATTAAGGATATGCAAGAAGCTATTGCGGTGTTGCCTGCATCTCTACCTACCGATGAACGGATTAATAAATTTGGTGCAAAGGCAATATTGGCTCGTGTTGCACTTTTTGCGGGGGGATATTCACTGAGCGCCAACGGCGCCATGCAAAGGCCCAATGATTATATAAAATATTATCAGATCGCACAGAATCAAGTAAATGAGGTTATTGGATCTGGTCTATACCAATTAAACAATAGTTATAGCCAGGTTTTTAAAAACCAATCACAGCAGGTATTCGAACCAAAGGAAAGTCTTTTTGAAGTTTCTTTTTACACGCCAGCAGTTACCACAACGTCGAGTTCTAGTTTTGGTTTTTTTAATGCAGGCCTAACGGCTAATGGACTTTACGGTAGCACTTTAAATAGAGTTTTTGTTCCTGCATCTTTCTATAGCAGTTTTGATAACGGAGACCTTCGTCGTGATTTTTCGATTGCCAGATATAGCCTGGATGCTAACGGAAATCGTGTACCACTGTTAACGGCGAGACAAGATGAAACCTGGACGCCAGGAAAGTGGAGCCGTGAATATCAAAAAAACTCAGCTTTGGAAAGAAGCTACACAAACATCAACTATGTTGCCATGCGTTATGCAGATGTTTTGCTGATGAAAGCAGAGATTGATAACGAGTTGAATAATGGGCCAACTATTGAAGCTTATGATGCCATCAATGCAGTGAGAAGAAGAGCGTATGCAACAAACACTCCAGGAAATGGTATTACAATTACGCTTGGTGCTGGAGGTACGGGCTATACAGCTGCTACAACAATCAGCATTACAGGTTCGGGCGTGGATGCTTATGCAGTACCAGTAATCACGTCTGGACGAATATCAGCCGTTACGATTTTAAATGCAGGAAGTGGCTATACAACACCGCCAACCCTTAGCATTAACGGGGTGGGTACTGGGGCCGTACTAACAGCTGGATTGCAAACCAAGCGTACAAACGCAACTGTAGATTTACCAACAGGATTGTCTAAGGATGCCTTTCTGCTAAGAATTCAAAACGAGAGAGCGTGGGAATTGTGCTTCGAAGGTATGCGCCGATCTGACCTGATTAGATGGAATTTACTTGGCGATAAGATAAAAGCAACACAGGATGCTGTTAAAGCCATTCGTTCGCAGTATGCGTATGTAGCAAGTACAAATTTTGTGAAAGGTAAACATGAACTTTATCCGCTTCCTCAAAACGAGCTGGATGTGAATAAGAACATTACCAGACAAAACCCAGGATTTTAAATTTACAAAAAATGAAATTGTACGTTATTGGCAAGGAAAAGTTTTCCCTTAAAGGGATTATTTTTATGATCATATTTTCTTTATTAGGAATATATGCTCTTGCCCAATCGCCAAAACGGCCAAATATTCTGATCATTATGACCGATCAGCAGACTGCTGAGGCCATTAGTGCTGCGGGGAACAAATATTTAAAAACCCCTGCTATGGATAAACTTGCGAAAAATGGCGTTCGTTTTACCAAGGCTTATTGTGCGCAGCCGCTGTGTACACCATCGCGTTCTTCAATTTTTAGCGGCAAAATGCCTCATGAAACAGGTTTTATTGGCAATGCACCAGAAAAAGATGGACAATGGCCAGATAGCTTACTTATGATGGGTAAAATATTTCAAAATGGAGGTTACCAAACTGGCTATGTAGGCAAGTGGCACTTACCTGTACCCACAAGCAAAGTAGGTCAACACGGATTTAAATACATCGAAAATACTTCTTTTTTGGATTATAACGACGCGGCAACTCCATCCTTTTGTGCCAGGTTTATTAAGGAAAATAAAGATAAGCCGTTTTTGCTATTCGCTTCTTTTTTAAATCCCCATGATATTTGCGAGTGGGCAAGGGGTGAAACATTAAAGATGGATGTTTTAGCAAATGCCCCACCTGTAGCGGAATGCCCACCTTTACCTTCAAACTGGCGAATTCCCGAACTGGAACCGAAAATTGTAAGGGATCAGCAAAAAACAGTGGGTTTGCGCACTTACCCATCAGTAGGCTGGACTGGAGATCAGTGGCGGCAATATCGATGGGCTTATAACCGTTTGGTTGAAAAAGTGGATGGTTATATCGAAATGCTCTTAGGATCGCTTCAAAAATATGGCGTGGAAAAAAATACGATCATCATTTTTACTGCAGATCATGGCGACGGATATGCAGGCCATAGCTGGAATCAGAAACAGATTTTATATGAAGAATCCGCGAAAGTCCCCTTTATCATTTCCAAAATGGATGGGTCAATGAAACCCCGTACAGATGATATGCTGGTTTGCAACGGCGTAGATATTATTCCAACAATTTGTGGGCTTGCCGCTGTAAACAAGCCAGGTAATTTGAAAGGAGCAGATTTAAGTAAAAGGATGAGTAATCCAAGCTTATCACTCCGTGATACCTTAGTCATAGAAACCGATTTTGCCGATAACGAAGAACTGCTGGGTATCAGCGGAAGAGCGGTAATTACAAAGGATTTTAAATATATCGTTTATAATCAGGGGATTCTGCGTGAGCAACTTTTTGATCTGAAAAAAGATCCTGGAGAGATGCATAATCTGGCAAAGGAAAATGCAAGCAAAAACAAGTTATTAAAAATGAGAAATCACCTTAAGCAATGGTGCACGAAAAATGGCGATAAATTTAATTCAGGTTTGTAGTAAAGTATCTCAATATATTATAATGAAAATTTTTATAGCAGTTTTTATTTCCTTGCTCTCGATTAACTCCTTCGCACAGCAGTTTGGTGTAAAACAAGTTAATGAAGCAAAACTTCATGCCCGAGTGCGGGAGTGGCCATATCCAGCTAATGGTATAACGGTTCCAACCAACGCTCCGGCCTTATTATGGCCAGGCACTAACGGTAAAACCAAGGTTTTGCCTATGGAAAGTGGCAGTGAGGTTCCAGAAGATCCCAATATCGGAAATGTAAAGTATAAGGTCATGCTTGCTACTGATCCAAATTTCAAAAGTAACGTAATATCGGGTAAAGAACAGCGTTGGGCAGTTTATCCACTGCATCAGGCCTTAAAACCTGGTAAATGGTATTGGAAATACGGCTACACACTTAAAAATAGCAATAATTGGATTTGGTCTGAAACCTACAACTTTTTAATAAATCCCAAATACGCCAGTTTACAAGTTTCTCCATCAATAGAAACGGTGCTAAAACGGAATGAAGGATCACACCCATTATTGTGGAACATGAACCAGATTGGGGAAGATTTTTACAATAGAAATCTCCATAATCCTGAAGCTAAAAAGTTTA
>Ga0247815_10001461_pt1 | contig 18017 bp, 18 predicted proteins | sample UWRJL194509B1_FD_181014 | JGI IMG/M metagenome (GOLD analysis project Ga0247815, IMG submission 181014) | Plant litter microbial communities from Arlington Agricultural Research Station in Wisconsin, United States - UWRJ-L194-509B-1 | ecosystem: Environmental > Terrestrial > Plant litter >...
TGGTATTTGGTGCTTTCAACATTCTTGCACTTATCGCTGCGTCGGGACGGCTTTTTGACGCACTATACGATCCATTCATCGCCTCTGTAAGCGACCGGAGCAAGAATCCCAAAGGCCGCCGCATTCCGATCATGAAATATGCAATTTTGCCGGCAGTAATCTGTTGTTCCCTTGTTTTTCATCCGCTTGTTAAAGGGGAAAGTATCACCAATGCCTGGTGGCTTACATTTGTCTTATCCGGATTCTTTATTGCGGTAACAACCTATATCATTCCTTACAACGCATTGCTGGCAGAGTTAACCGAAAATGCCGATCAGAAAGTAAAACTCTCCAGTTACCAGCAGGTGGGCTTTGTGCTGGGTATGATCCTTGCAGGCTTGTGCAACAATTATGCTGATCTGATCCAACAGTTGTTTCACATCAGCAGCAGATCAGAGGCCATGCAATACACAGTATTCGCACTCAGCGTTTTTTCGGGACTGGTCATGATCCTGCCGGTTATTGCCATCAAGGAAAAAGATTACTTTGTGGCCAAGCCGACACACATTCCTCTAATCCCAGCCATCAGAAACACCTTTAGGAATACCAATTTCAAGTATTATCTCATTTCAGATTTCGCCTACTATATTGCGCTCAGCATCATCTCCAGTGGTCTGTTGTTTTTTGTAACCGTATTGCTGGGTCTGCCCGATTCCGATGGCGGTAAATTTTTGGGCTTAATGGTCGTCTTGTCACTCGTGTTTTACCCTGCGGTAAATTATGGCGCAAAAAGATTTGGCAAGAAGCCGCTCGTCCTCATAGCGTTTGTACTGCTGAGCATTAATTTTGTGACCATCTATTTTTTGGGCAAACTTCCTTTTTCACCCGCATTGCAAATGTATATCCTAGTAATTATTGGTTCCTTTCCCCTGGCCGCACTAGGCATTTTACCCAATGCCATTCTTGCCGATATTGCCCAGCAGGACACCAACAAGACTGGTGAAAATCACGAAGGAATGTATTTTGCAGTTAAGTACCTGTTCGTAAAACTCGGACAGACTACCGGCATCGCTATATTTGCGATGCTCACCGTTTACGGAAAAGATCCAGGTCACGATTATGGACTGAGACTCAATGGAGTAGTTGGTTTTGTGCTGTGTATTATTGCCCTCCTTTTGTTCAGCCGCTTTAAAGAAAGTAAAAATTCAGTTGTGTAATTTTATATGTACCTTTGCTGCAAAATGAAACTATTTCATTTTGTTATACATTAAAATACAAACACATTGTTATTTCAAGAACTAGACCTGATTGAGCCCATCTTAAAGGCGCTGCAAACAGAAGGTTATACACAACCTACCCCAATACAAGAACAATCCATTCCATCTATATTACAGGGCAAAGACCTTTTGGGCTGTGCACAAACCGGAACAGGTAAAACCGCTGCGTTTGCCATTCCTATGTTGCAACTCCTGAGCAGGCCACACCAAAATACCAAGGTGCACAAGGCTATTAAGGCATTGATCCTTACCCCTACCAGGGAACTGGCCATTCAGATTGAAGAAAGCTTTAAAGCTTATGGTAAAAATCTTCCGTTAAAGCACCTGGTGATTTTCGGGGGTGTGGGACAAAAAGCACAGACAGATGCGCTGCACAGAGGTGTTGATATTTTGGTAGCTACTCCAGGGCGTTTATTGGACCTGATGAACCAGGGTTTTATCAATCTCAAGGATATCGAGATTTTCGTACTGGATGAGGCAGACCGGATGCTGGACATGGGATTTATTCACGACGTGAAAAAGGTCATTGCCAAATTGCCTGCCATCAGACAGACTTTGTTTTTCTCGGCTACTATGCCTAAAGAAATCCAGGTATTGGCCGATACCATTCTAAGAAATCCTGTAAAAGTAGAGGTAACACCGGTTTCCTCTACAGCAGAGAAAATCCAGCAACAAATGTTCTTCGTTGAAAAAAACGACAAAAGAGGTTTATTGCTGCACATTTTGAAAGACAAAACCATCGAAACTGCGTTGGTATTTGCCCGGACCAAGCATGGCTCAGACCGTATTGTCAAGGATCTGATCAAAGCAGGTATCAAAGCGGAAGCAATTCACGGCAACAAATCGCAAAACGCTAGACAAAGAGCGCTGACCAACTTCAAGGCAAAGACAACCCGCATTCTGGTTGCTACAGACATTGCTGCACGTGGTATTGACGTAGACGAGCTGGCTTATGTCATTAATTACGAATTACCCAACATCCCTGAAACTTACGTACACCGAATCGGTCGTACCGGTCGCGCGGGGCTGAGCGGAACAGCACTTTCTTTTTGCGATGCGGAAGAAAAAGAATTCCTGGACGACATTGAAAAGCTAATAGGGCTGAAGATCCCAGTGACGGAAGATCATCCTTATGCGATGAGCTGGCAAAGTTTGCTTGCCGGTGCCGCAGAAGCGAAAGCCAAAGGAAAAGCTAAGCCTGCCAGAGGTGCCCGTCCACAGAGGGGTGCTAGACCTGAGCGTACGGAACGCGAACCCAATTTAAGCGGAGCAAAGAAAACTCCCGCTGCAGCAGGAAAAAAGAAATGGTTCGGCAAGAACAAATCTAAGCCCGCCAATTCATAATCGAGCGATATAGAAAAAGCCGGTGTTCGAAAGATTACCGGCTTTTTTATGCCTCAGATACCGTCGATCTGGCCTATAAAAAACACCTATAAATAGGGGGATGAGCATGCTGGTCTAATATTGTTAAAACCCTTATCTTAAGCGCATACAAATGCACTTATTATGAAAGCTCTCCAATTTGACGAAATCAAAAAAACCTGGAAAGAGGTAGCCAGATATAATGTAAGCACAGCCTTTTCATTTGAATTGGAAATCCATAAAAAGCTCCTCAATATTTTTCATGTAGGACCTTATTATTATTACATATTCAACTGCGCAACCGCTCAAATTGAATACGCCAGTGAACAGGTAAAAAAAATACTCGGGCTACGTACAACTGAGGATCTGACTACCGAATATCTCATAAAAAATATGCACCCTGAAGATGTGCCTTACTTCTATGATTTCGAAAGCAAAGTCGTAGATTTCTTGAAGGAGTTGGGAAGCGAAAACGTCATGAAATACAAGATGAGCTATGATTACCGTGTTAAAAACACAGATGGCAAATACATCCGCATCCTGCAGCAATCAATAACCATTCAGAGTGACGACAAGGGGGCGGTGATCAGGGTTTTAGGCGTCCATACAGATATCAGTCAACTGAAGAAAAATGGACATCCCACCTTATCGTTCATCGGCCTCGATGGCCAGCCCAGCTACTATGATGTGGCTGCTGGAAAATTCTTGAGTCCATCAGGAAACGAAGGCCTGACTAGGAGAGAAAAAGAGGTACTCAAACTGGTCATGAGTGGGCTAACCAGCAGCCAGATTGCAGCAGCCCTTTTTATCACAAAAACAACAGTAGAAGGACATCGAAAAAACATCCTTCGAAAAACAAATTGCGAATCAACTGTAGCACTTATTGTGAAAATGATGCAATAATAAACACCTGTTAACAAGTATTTTCGGTAGCGATGGTACCATCTAACTTTACTACAAATAAATTTAGAGAACCATGAATAGAAAATCTACCCACTTGTTAATCATACTTTGTATGATTGCCTTCATGCCTGCCTGTAAAAAAGATAAAGCTACGGCAGAAGAAGAAACCAAAACCGACCCTAAAGTATCTATAGAAAACGTTGCAGCATCTTTGAGCAAAACGACTACGACAGGGATCTTCACGGAGATGCTGAAAACTGCCAGCATCACGGAAAGCGACGTCAAGGAAGGACTTACTGTTATTGCTCCGACCGACGAAGCAGTAAATGCCTACAGAAAAGGTAATGTTGCCGTTAAATCAGTAACTTCAAACAGCAACATCAATGCATCAGGAAAAGTATCTATTGCAAAAGCGATTTCAGCTGTGGCCGACAGCAATGCAGTAAAACTTTCTGATGCTGTTTTAAAGGACCACATTATTAAAGGTGTTTTGAAACCCGCGGATCTGGTAGACGGGAAAACTTTGGTGACACTGAGTGGCAAAAGTCTTAAAGTAACCAATGAAAACGGAGTCATTAAAGTAAATGGTGTTACACTAACTGCAGTTGATGCAAACGGAACGCAATCTGTTTATACAGTGTCAGTTGTACTTACCGGAACAGCAACTGCGGATTCAGACAAAATAATGGTATTCCTTCCGGTAGGTATCGTCAGCAAGGAAGTAATTATGGCACTTTATGATACGGCATCTAATCCTGTAAGGATAGTAAGAACAACCACCGCTACAATCAGCTATTTAGAAAATACGTCGCTTCCATTGTCAATTGAGAATATATCCGGCACCAATTACTCGAAATTACTGATTAGCTACAATGCAGCTAAAGTTCCGACAGGTGCCACCGTAAGCTACAAATCAACAGTCAGCAGACCTTATAAGATACAAACACGATACGATTATATCACGAACACTAGTGGCGATGTCACCAGGTCGAACATCTTCGGTTACGATCTTGATTCAGTTAGCGGTCAAAGCATTGGCAGATATGACTACACCTACGATGCACAAAACAAAATTAAAACTATCAACAAGGCAGTTACAAGATGGGATGAAAACTACACTACTACCTTGACTTATGCCGCGAGTGGTAACGTTTCAGCTTATAGCTCAAACAACATCTCTGTAAGTAACCTAACATTTGATACGAAAAACGGTATTTTCAAAAGCGTGAAAAAATTGTATCTGCTAGACAGAGAACTGAATTATCCCTGGGAATGGTTTTCATCGCAAAATAACCTACAAAGTGTAATTGCACCTAACACGCAGACCGGTGCGCCGGAGACGACAAATGTAGGACTTACCTACAATAGCGACAACTATCCAAATAAAGTCGTTGTTGGTGAAGATGAATACACCATTACTTACAAAGCATTTTCTGTTCTTAGGTAACATAATCGCTAAGACATAAGAACGGGAGCTGTTTCAAAAGACAGCCTCTTGTTCTTATTCAATTCCTAACTGACGTGCATTTCAATTCTTTTCACCAGTTCAAAAATATCAAAAGGTTTACTGATAAAATCTTCAGCGAGGCACTTTCTGTTCATTTCTGTAGATGTGAAATTAGCAGACATCATTAACACAGGGATATCGTGTGTGATCTCATTTCCTTTCAGGCCGCAACAGACATCAAAACCGCTGCCATCGGGTAGCATCACATCCAGTAGAAAGGCATCAGCTTTCAGCCCGAACGCCTTGCTGTTGAATTCAGTGACAGAACTGAAAGTAAATACTTCATATTTTTCGTCATGAAGAACCAACTCTATAATCTCTCTGATGTCCCTGTTGTCTTCAAGTACACATATTCGCTTTCCCATTTCCATATTTATAAGCTAAAGCCTTAATTTCAAACTGTTGTCTATACGTTACAACAGTTTGCTTAACATAAGGTTTTACTGTTCTCGAAATGATGCAATCCAGGAAGACAAATATGGATGCGTTGAATTTAAGAAAATTCAGAAAAGCGAAGTAAAGAAACGGTATAAACTGTGAAATATTACTATTCACCTACTTTTTTTCAGAAAAATAAATCAAAAACACATCAATTCAGCAGATTAACATTTTTTAACAAAAAACTTAGTGTATTTATTACACTTTCCGGCTAAAAAGAGCTATGTTTGCATAAGATAACCCGTTCATACAGGTTTATATTTGGTTAGAAAAGGGAAGTGTCTGGATGGAACGACCCTTTCTTTTTTTTACAGCAATTCTCAGCACTACCTTTCGGTATTATTTGGTCTGACGTAGACCATCTGCATCACATTTATATTTCGCATTTCAAATGCTGCTTCGCAATAATTCATATAATATCTCCATTTCCGGATAAACGTTTCATCATAACCCAGCGCCTTAACATCAGCCATATTTTGGTTAAACTGATCATACCAGATTTGCAAAGTTTTGGCATAATCCAGCCCCATATCTTTCAGATCTACTATAGTCAACTCACTCGTATTATTAATGGCTTCATTAATCCTGCCAACAGACGGCAGCAAAGAACCGGGAAAAATATATTTCTGAATCCAGTCAACACCCTTTCTTAAACTCTGGTATCGTGAATCCGGACTTGTAATCACCTGAAAAGCGAAAATACCCGCAGGCTTAAGTAGGTCATTACATTTAGAAAAATACTCCTCATAAAAATTATGCCCTACTGCTTCCAGCATTTCAATGGAAACAATCTTATCGAACTGACCTTGTATCTCTCTATAATCCTGAATAAGCACTTGTACCCGATCGGAAAGTCCCGCCTCAGCAACACGCAAGGCTGCAAGCTGCTGCTGCTCTTTAGAAATGGTAACAGACGTCACCTTACACCCATAATGCTGCGCCATATAGATGGCATTCGCCCCCCAGCCACTCCCGATTTCCAATACATGATCTGTTGGTTTCAAACAAAGTTGTTCGCAAAGCCGATGGTATTTGGCATACTGAGACTCCAAAAGAGAAATTCCCTCTTTGTAGAAATACCCGCTGCTGTAAGTCATTGTGGGATCTAAGAACGTAGCAAAAAAATCATTGCTCAGATCGTAATGCTCTGATATATTCTTTTGTGAACCAGAAATGCTGTTCGAACGGCCATTGTGATAAATCCTGTTTAGCAATTTGAATAGATTTAAAGTCAGCACTTTGGTCTTGTTACCAGAAACCGAAGGTGCATTATCAATATTTAATAAGACCCATTTGATCACATTGGTAATGTTCTTGCTCTCCCAAAGACCGTCAACATAAGCTTCACCAAAGCCAATATCTCCATACAAGACCAGGCATTTAAAAAATTCATCGTATTTAACCTGAATATCTGCTTCAAAATCGGATTCACCGTTACCGATCTGAACAGATTCACCGTTTGGGAAAGTGAGACTCAGCATGCCCCTTGTCATTTTTGAAAGGGCATTCAACACCATATTTTCATAAAAACCCGGTTTGCTTTTTGCTATGGATATCGAAGGCATATTCAATTTAGTTGTGTTTGAAAGGTTTATATACGTCTTTTTGCAATTCCTGGTTTGCGGATTTCCGATGAAAAGAGAATTTCTTTCGCCACAATAAAAATGCCTGCCAATGGATCAGCCACATCACCCTAAGGGGAATCAGTGGAATAGAGAAAAAATAACGCAACAGGTATCTATCGGTAAGCGGTTTTTTGTCACCTTTTAAGGTGCTGATAAAGAAACGTTCTCCAGACTGGTTAAAATCATCGATTCTGATATCCAGCTGCGCTGAAGGAATTCGAAGGTTAAAGTCGAAAGTTGTGTCCAGATCAATGAAAGGTGAGACATAGAAATGCTTGGCTGCACGTTGTCTGAATTGGTCTCCTTCCAGCTCTTCATTACCAATCAGAAACAATTTCATTTCATGAAAAGTATTGCTGATTTCAACAACTGAACACAAAGGCTGTCCAGTCTCATCGTAACAGAAATAAAATGACACCGGATTAAAGTTATACCCCAACACACACAGATTGGTAAGTAGCATCACCTTTCCCTCACCCAATGTAATGCCTTGCGCAGCAAGATATGCAGCCAGGTGCTGCTTTACCGTTTTACTGTTGTCCGGATTCTCCCTCGGCAGTTGCAAGTGGTCCCGCTCCCTAAAATTGAACAGGTTAAACCGGTTGTGACTGATCCATTTCAACTTTTGACTGAGCAGGCCTATTTCATCAAGATCGATATAAAACAGATAGATATTGTACCAGAAACTATGCTTTTTGGGTGCTAGCCTGTTGTGCATGACTTTACAGATGTATAGCGCTGAGTTCATTATCTGATTTATAAAGTGCTACAAAGGTTTACAGCACTGGCATATGCATCTTCATGAAAACCATATTTAAAATAGCTTCCACAGTAATAAATCGGACCCTTCTGGTTGAGCAGATGCAGTTCTTCCTGCGCCTTCATAGCCGGCACATCAAACAGCGGGTGTTCATAATCAATCTCTTTGATAACTTTTGAGCTATCCAGTTGGGAAGAAGGGTTGATGGACACAAAATAATCCACTTCATCAGATACCCCCTGCAGTTTATTCATCCAGTAAATGGTACTCGGCACCAATTCTGAACCCTGTTTTTCCACCCTGTAATTCCAGCTGCTCCAAGCCAGTTTCTTTTTGGGCATTAATTTACTGTCGGTATGCACAACAGCCTTGTTAGACTGGTATCTGAATTTAGAAAGTAACCGCTCCTCATCAAATGTCTTTTCCGCTACAATCCTGTATGTTTGATCGGCATGACTGGCCATGATTACTTTGTCAAAGATTTCCTCAGAGTCATCTTTCTGTCTAACCGCTACCCGGCCATCCGCCATTCTTTTTACAGCGATGACCTTGCTATTGGTCTTAATCCTGTCTCTAAAGGGTTCAATCAGCAATTCACGGTAAGACTGACTGCCTTTATCCAGTGTGTACCATTGGTGCTGGGTATCAAGTCCCAGGAAACCATGGTTTTTAAAGAAACGGATCAACGATACAGCTGGAAAATCAAGGATCTGGTCCATAGGTGTGGACCATACCGCTGAACTCATGGGGATCAGGTACTTCCAAAGCATGTCTTCACTGTAACCAAATTCTTTAATGTACCTGCTTATAGAATAGTCTGCGTAGGCTGGCTGATCCAAAATCTCCACGCTTTCCTTATTGAATCGGTTGATCTGCATCAGCATTTTCAAAAAGGATGGATTAAAGAGATTTCTGCGCTGGGCAAATAAGTGGTTCAGGCTGGAACCACTGTATTCCAGCCGATCAGGAAGGAACTGAACGCTAAACGACATGTCAGTTTTTTTAACAGGCGCTCCGATCTCAGCAAACATCTCAGTAAGATGGGGATAGGTCTGGTAATTAAATACCATGAACCCGGTATCTATGTACACATGTTTACCTCCTTCGTCAACTGTAACTGTATTGGTGTGTCCACCTATATAATCCAGCTCTTCAAAAAAAGTAAGATCGTACTTCTTGTGCAGAAAGTGTCCGCAACCCATTCCGGCTATGCCAGTTCCTATAATGGCCAGTTTCTGCATCAGGCGTTCTTTTTAAAGAGGTAGTGACACACCATCCACTCATTGCCCTGGTTGTAACCAAACAACTCGGCACAGGCCATATAAAAGAGCCGCCAATAGACCCACCATTTGACTGCCTGGTCTTTTCCATAGGTTTTTTCAAAAAGGGGCATAATTTCCGCTTTGTGTTTGTCCATATTCTGAAGCCAGGCCTCTGAAGTTTTAGAATAATGCATGCCATTGACTACCCAATTTTTGGCTACGGTAAGGTCATCATTAAAATAAAACAAAAGGTGGTTTGAAGGCATGATACCACCGGTAAAAAAGTACTTGCTCATCCAGTCGGTTTCATCTTTAACTTCAAACTTATAAGCGAGTGTTTCGTGTGTAAAAATGTGGACAAACAACTTTCCTTCTGGTTTTAAAAAAGAGGAAACTTTTTTTAGCAGCAATTTGTAATTTCTCATATGCTCAAACATTTCCACCGATACCACACGGTCAAATTGCTGTTCGATTTGAAAGGTATTCATGTCGGCCGTAATTACTTGCAGGTTGCTGATTCCCCGGTCTCGCGCTGTCTGGTCTATATAAGCCTTTTGAGTCGTAGAATTGGAGACCACGGTAAACCTACTTGCAGGGTATTTGGCAGACATATAGAGCGATAGGGAGCCCCAACCGCAACCGAGCTCCAAAACATCCTGTCCCGCTAGTAATTCTGCGCGCTGGCAGGTCAATTCAAGCATATCGGCCTCAGAAGTATCTATATGACTGACCCCCTCGTTCCAGTAACCACTTGAATATTTCAGGTGCTTACCCAGGCAGTACTTGTAAAATTCCGTAGGAACTTCATAATGTTGCTGGTTTGCATCTGTGGTATTGACCGCTATAGGAGAATTCCTGAGTTCGGACAACAATTCATTGAACGCCTTTTGCTGTGTTTCCACATCTCCGGTCCTTTCATCGTCCAACCCTTGTTTCAGTAATTTTTTAATCCCTACGCGCAATGCAAAGTCAGGCAATTGGTCTTTTTCTATTAAACTATCGTACCACATGTGGAGTTCAGATCTGTTTGGTTTGTATGTTTTGTAAACTCAGGCTACCACAATCATTTACAGACCAGATACAACCTCTTAGAATAAACTATACGTTTTTTTAAACCATTCAGATTGTCCCGGCACAATCTTTTTACCGAAAAGCTATTTCTTTTTGAACCAGGGAATCAGTGCACTGGTTGTCCGTTGGTACGCTTTATATTTATCTCCCTTAGAGCGTACAGCCTGCTCCTCTGTAGCTGGAATACCCGTTACATTTAAAATCAAGTGAATGATAATTAAAGGGCTGATTACTGCGGCCCATCCCCATGGAGCTGTAATCGCAAATAGAAAATAAGCCACCCACATCAGGCATTGAAAGAAATAATTGGGGTGGCGCGAATAATTCCACAGACCAAGATCACAGACTTGCCCTCTGTTTTCCGGTGCTTTTTTAAAAACGGCCAATTGCCGGTCGGCGATCGCCTCCCCTACTATTGCTATTGTCCAAATACCTATCCCCACATATTCCAACCAGTGAATCAAGGGGTGGGGATTCAAAGCGATCAGGAAAAAGGGGGTGGCAAGTATTACATTAGAAATCGCTTGAAACTGAAAGAACCAGAAAAAATTACGGTCTTCATGAGGCGCCCATTCTTGTCGCAGTTGTTTGTATCTGCCTTCTTCTTCCTCCAGATGTCCGATCACCCTTTGCCAAAGGTGTACGCCAAGTCGGAGCCCTGCCGCCATTACCATTCCGCAAATCAACACTTTACGAACCTCCAGACCATCGGCCAGAAAGAAGAGTACCAATGCGATGACCGGAAAGTTCAGGGCCCAGAAGACATCCACCACACCTGCGTTGCGCAGTTTCCTAGCCCAGAGCCATACCAGAATCATAATGATACAACAGACCAGCAGGCAGGTCAGGATTAGGGTAAATGGACTCATGTTAATGCTCAGTTCTTGTTGTTGATCAGTTCGGTTAGTCCTTCACCATCTTTTAACTTAAACAACTGTATAAGCATATAGATACAGGTACCGATACTTCCCAGACAGAACAATACGATCAGCCAAAGTGTTTTGATTGCAAAGCTGCGCTCCTTATAAAGTACCCAAAGATAGATGACAAAAAGATTGGCGTAGAAATCCCACAAAGTAGCCCTCATCCAGGGTATACTACCTAAAAAATCCCATTGTTTGAATAAATTACTTTCCAGACTGGTTTGAATAACCTGAAAAGAAATCCAAACTAAAATGACGGAAAAGATGATCTTCAGTGCAGTAATCACATTCATACGCTAGGTTTTCCTAATGCGGATGATGTGCATCCAGTGCATCACCTTCATCAGCGGGTAAGTAGGATCAAACTCAAACCATTTTGAAGCGAAGTTTGGACTATTTGGCTTTTTATGGTGGTTATTTTGAAATAACTCACCAAGCATTAGGAAATCTAGCGGGAGCGAGTTTTTACTGTGATCGTCATTGTCATGATTTGAATATCCATACTTATGTCCACACCAGTTTACAATCGCCCCATGTAGCGGCCCCATTAAAAAATGAATTGGCAGCAGCAGGTACATCCACCATGCGGTAGCAAACGTAACGTAAAACCACACGTAAAAACTGATAAATAGAATTCTTGTTACCCAGGAATCACCAATTTTATCAATAATTGGCCAGGAAGGATATTTATCCCTAAACTGCTCTTCCGGCTCGTGGTTATATTTTGAATAGTTTAAATAAATGTTTTTAGTTTGGATCATCATCCCCCAAACATCCTTCACGAAATGCGGGGAGTGCGGATCTTTTTCAGTATCGCTATAGGCATGGTGCATGCGGTGCAGAATCGCATAAGCACGGGGATTCAAAAAAGAGGACCCTTGCGAAAGAAAGGTGACTGAATAAAAAAACTTCTCCCAAAAAGCATTCATTTTGAACATCTTATGAGAAGCATAACGATGCAGAAAAAAGGTTTGTGAAAATAGGGAAAGGAACCAGTGTAAAAGAAAAAAGGCTAAAATTATCATATTTATATATAAACGAGAAAAGCAGACAGTTAGATATAATGCGCCATTAAATAAATGGCGCAATAGATTTTATCTGCCGAAATCGTCCTGAACTCTTACGATATCACTTTCATCAGAAGGATTTTCCAGATCGGTATGTTGCCAGATCTCAGAAACAATACCCCAGTCCTTCAAGCCAATCAGTCGATGTCTTTCCCCTTGTTTTAATTTAATAGACTCACCCGGAGTCAGCTGCTGTAAAGCGCCTTCTTCGTCGGTATCGCTGGTAACAACACCAACAGTGCCGTCTACAACTCTCCAGATTTCAGCACGACGGTGGTGGTACTGCCATGACAGACGTGTATCAGGTGCTACTATAAGAATTTTAGGACTCAACTTTCCTGAAATTCTCAATTCTTCTACATTTAATCCTTCAAAATAAACATTGGCAAACTGTTGTGCCTGGTCTTCATCGATGACAAAAAAACCGCCCCAAGGACGTGTTTCATCACGATTAACTACGTTGAAGCCCTCGCTTTGCAGGCGCTGAGCTACGCCTTCAAATATTTCTTTTTTCTGATCTGACATCTTCTATTAGGTTTTTTATCCCCCAAACTTATATAAAAATGCGCAGAGAATCAATTTATCCTGAGCTTATTCATCACGCGATAGCTTATCTATTTCCAGCAAGTCATCGTTTAAATCCACAATAAGGTCGTAGAGTAGTGAGACGTTTTTGTCGTTTGATTGTATCTTTTCCATCAACAGATCCGAGTATTTCTCAAGGAATTCATCGTAAATATCTTCAGGCAAATCCAGTTCATTTAACCTTACCTGGCTGGCCGTGTGGTAAAGCAACTGCGCAATGGAAAAATATACCGCGTTCAGGTTGTATAACACGTCTTTGTATGTTTTGCTTTCCCATTCAATAATGTAGATAAAAAAATTGTCAGAAGCCAGCTGGTTATATTCGTCATTTTCCATCACCTCCATCTCATCCAGGTTATTGATCAGAAAGTAAGTCTTAGAGTAGTCAACTACTTTATCGATCGAATTAAGCAGGATCTGAACCACCGGATCTTCAACAGATTCCAGCAATTCAAAATCATCCGGAGAAATAGAATCAGGCTGCACCAATCCTTTCAGATCGGACAGTTCATTTTCATAGGCCAGGATAAAGCCGTTTTTACAGTATTCTGAAATGATATGACTGAGTACATGTGGTACCAGACCTTTTATCGCATCTTCTAACATTGCGTTATTTTATAGTCAATGAAGTTAAATAAAATCCCCGTATAACAAAAAAGCCCTGGACCGTAGTCAGGGCTCGCTATAGAGACGGCTATTGTTATTTGTTTAATTGTGCGTCGATACGTTTCACGATATAATCAATATCAAAGGGCTTACTGATGTAATCATTCGCTCCTGCATCAAGGCTTTTTTGTTTGTTCTGGTCATTGGCCGACATCACAATAATTGGAATGTGACGCGTAAAGGGATCTCCTTTCAGGTCTGTACAGATATCTGTACCGTCTCCGTCCGGAATCATTACATCAAGAATAAATAAATCAGGAACCGAATCCCTGAGTTTACTTTTTAGTTCAGCGAACGAAGATGATAACTGTAGTTCATAACCTTCGTCTTTTAATAAAACGCCTATTATGTAACGGATATCTTCATCATCTTCAAGTACATGTATTCTTTTTACCATTGTCGATTTGTTTTATGTGGTTTCTTCCGGTTGTTATAAGCAACAATTTTGCCACATCTGTTGCAATGGTATATAATTGTTACTTTACTTGGCTTTAATCCACATAGCAACATCATTAATGACCGTTGCCGATACGTTTCCGGGAACCTGGTATTGCTTCAGATCTCCTTTATCTTTTTGAACCATCATCATGTGGTTCAGTTCAGGATAAAGCTTGAACACCGCCTTTTTGTTCGCAGCCAAAGCTGATTTCCATAGGTTGTAGTCGGTCGTTGAAACCTGAAAGTCATGTGTACCTTGTGCCACAAAAATCCGTTGTTTCAGCAGTTTCTTAGCTGTACTTACCTGGTTGTACAGATTTAGATCAACCCAGTAGGCTGCCGGCAGGCCGAAAAGAATAGAATCAGCTTTCAAGGTACCCAGTTTGGTAATCCGGGACCTTTCCAGGTCTTTCACCGCACTGTCCAACTGAAGCTTTGCCAGTTTGGTCGTATCTTTCTCCAGTGAAAACATAAACTTGCTTTGCTCTGCAATTAAATCGGTCAGTTTCCTGGCAGGGGCCGCAAGCAATACAATACCTTTTACATCTGGCGCCAAGGTAGCCAGCTTAGGTGCCATCATTCCTCCAAGACTATGTCCAAGCAAATAAATTTGAGTTTTATTGGCACTCACTACTGTTCTTGCAAGCGCTATAGCTGCCAGCGCATCGTCCATCACCTCTTCTTTAACGGTGAAAGCTTTCCCAAATTCCTGTGCGTAAACCATTGTTCTTTTGACATAACGGATACTGGCGATGCCCTTTGAAGCTAAACCAACAGCCAGGTCTTTCAGCGGCTTATTCGGACCGAAACTTTCATCCATATCTTGTGGTCCTGAGCCATGTACCAGCACGACGATCGGATAGTTTGTTCCTTTTTTAGGAGCAGTAAGTATTCCTACCAAACTGTGTTTTAGTGTCTTAATGTAAATCTCTTTTTCCCGGTACAGACTGGTATCTGCGTAAGCAGGTGGAATATAGGCGGCAACCTTCGTGTTTGGCTGGAGAAAAAAGCCGACAATTTTTTCACTTTTATCAAAAGCCAGCAAAAAGTTCTGACTGTCATTAGTAAATTTCCCTTCTAGTGTTACCGTGAAGAATTCACCCTGGGTTTTACTGCTGGTCACCTGTATAGACTCTAACTTACCCAGTTTCTCGCTAAGTTTTGTCCAGATCTGCTTGACATTGTCCTCAGTTACCTTTGCCTGAAAACCGGCATCAAAAGTAGCATAGGCTTCGGTAAATTTTTCGGAAGAAAGCAGTTTAAAAAACTCTTCTGAACGTCCGATCATATTTAGAATGCCCTGAGAAAATGCTGAAGTGGTAAATAATAAAATAAAAAATAAGAGTATAGTCCGTTTCATATCAGCCAAATATAAATTTTATTTGCGGTATGCCTACTTGAATACGTCAAAACTATACTGGGCATCTGTCCAGAATTCATCTAATGCAATAATCCGCGGTTTAAAGAAAGAAATCAATGCCGGCCAATCCTCCCTTTTGAAAATACTCAGCCCATCCAGTTGCTTAGAAATCTGACTGATTGTTTTGCCGTGCTCATTGGTCATATGAAGGTTCCAATCCCATGTTTCCCCCATCTGCGCTTCCATTAACCTTTTAAATGCCTGAAACTGTTCAAACACCAGTTCCTGGATCCCTGAGTCCGGATGTGAAATTTCTATGGCAATATAAGCCCCCCTTTTATCGGCATGCATTTTAAAAAACAAGTGCCTGATGCCTGTTTTATAATTTACCCAGTTCACCTTTGTGCCTCCCGCAGATAGATGCGGGGCAATGTACTGGCCGAAAGTAGTCCAGAAAGCTTGTTTAAGTTGAGAAGCCTCGTCTTTTGAATACAAATTAATGCAGTTAAGTTTAACCAGTTCGACTCATCCTTCGCAGATGATCATAACCATAAAGATAAAAACTATTTGTTAAACCCCAGTTCCCGAAGCAATACCTCACGATAGTTACTGCCAATTGGGATCTCCGCGTTGCCTATAAAAACCCGGTTACCCTCGATATGGTCTATTTTTGATTTGTTCAGCAGAAATGACCGGTGCGTACGCAGAAAAAGTGCAGGCGGCAGCAGCTCTTCAAAACTGGAGAAAGGCATTTTGGGCATCAGTACATTGCTGTCTGTTACCACCCGGGTATAATTGCCCTGGGCTTCGGCATACTTCAGCTCGTCATGCCGGATTTTGTAGATCTTGCCCTCTGTCTTAACGAAGATAAAGTCTGCTGGTTTAGAACTTAAATTCAGTCCCGATGGTGATATTCGGTCCCTTGCCGGCTGCAGCTTTTCCATCGCTTTGTCTATCGCGATGATAAAGCGGTCAAAAGAAAAAGGCTTCAGCAGATAATCGCAGGCGGCAAGATCAAAGGCATCCGCTGCAAACTCTTTATAAGCTGTTGTAAAAATGAGTTGGACAGGTTGCTTCAACGTCCTGGCGAAAGAAATGCCATCGATCACTGGCATATTAATATCCAGAAAAAGAATAGCTACCGACTGATTTTGCATAATTGACTTCGCCTCAAGCGCATTTCCGCAGCAAGCAACAACATGGAGATTTTCCATGTGTCCACAATAACCTTTTATAATCTCCCTCGCTATGGGTTCGTCATCTACAATCAGGCAATTAATCTTCATTTCTTATTTCATTTTTAACTGCAATTCTACGATATAGAACCTTTCATCTTGTCGTACATTGAGATCGTGGGCATTTGGATAAAGTAATTGCAGGCGTTTAATTACGTTGGGCAAGCCAATGCCCCCGCTGTTGTGCAGTGCCGCTTGCTCCCGCTGCTCTTGTCCATAACTGTTCCTGACAGAAAATAAAACAGAATTGCCCCAGGTCCTCAGCGTAATGTCGACAAATATTTCCGCAGAGGCTGTATTTTTTGAATGCTTGAAGGCATTTTCGATGAATACAATCAGCAACATAGGTGCCACTTTGATCTCCGGATCAATGAGTTCTTCGATATCAATATTAAGCACCAAACGATCACCGATCCTGATTTGCTCAAAGTCAATGTAGTTTTTTATATAAGCCAGCTCATTATTCAGGGGCACATAAACCTCGCTGGCATCGTATACGGAATAGCGCAGCAATTCTGATAGTTTAAGCAGCAATGGCGGAATTTTCTCATGGTCAGAAATGGAAAGGCCGTACAAATTATTCAACGTATTGAACAAGAAATGCGGACTAAGCTGGGATTGCAATAAATTCAGTTCACTTTCACTATGGGCAGCATGACTTTGCGCATCCAGCAATTGATTTTGGGTGACCGCATGCACTACTTTTATCAATATTCCCAACACGATGCTAATGATCAAAAATGGAACCCAAAACAACAGCAAATTGATTGCCGTCCTCCCCCTAAGCGGAAAGTCGGCATGAAAGAAAAGCCAGGCAACGCTGGCAATCACCACACAGGATAAGCCAAACAAAACTTCTTTCGGAAAACTTTTCAAACCCGATGCCCATACCTGCGAAATATACCTGCCTGTGAATATGCCCAGCACAAAAAAAACAGTGGCTGCAAAAGTCACTGCATCATCGTTCGCCACGTGTATAGATTCTACGTAACCTTTTACGGCGATGTAAATGGGGATCGCAGCAAGACATGCAAGTACAAAGTAAATCTTAGTACCAAAAAAACCATTATTCGTTTTGCTTTTGATCTTATTCATCTCCCTATAGCTTTTCATTCATTTTAATTATTCCACAAATCTGAATTGTGCCGACCGGCATCAAAAATCAAACTGACCAATAGATTAAAATGAATGACGAATGATCGTTTTCCGGGGATGGGAACTTTCAACACCTCGTTTCCGCATTCCGTCATCTGTTAACCAAGTTACGACATATTTCTTTTCCTGACCAGAAAGACCGGCCAATATTTGCAGCATCAAGAAAATAATCTGATAACAAAACCCTCAAAATGAAGAGCTATATCCTTTTAACCATTTCCTTGTTGCTGTCAATCAGTCTCCAGGCTCAAGACACAGCAAAAAAAACCGTTGTGGCAAAAGACAGCCTCAAGCTGAAAAACATTACTCTTAAGGAAGTCGCAATCAAATCAAAACGTCCCCTTATCCAAATGGAGATCGACAAAACGGTGGTCAATGTTGGCTCAATGATTAGTAGCGCCAGC
>Ga0247815_10001462_pt1 | contig 18013 bp, 16 predicted proteins | sample UWRJL194509B1_FD_181014 | JGI IMG/M metagenome (GOLD analysis project Ga0247815, IMG submission 181014) | Plant litter microbial communities from Arlington Agricultural Research Station in Wisconsin, United States - UWRJ-L194-509B-1 | ecosystem: Environmental > Terrestrial > Plant litter >...
TAACAGGCCAACATACGTACTTTTAGAAAGCGACCTTTGCATCATCAGTTCAGCATAATCCTTACGGAAACTACACATTTTGAAATCAACTGGTCCTCCGTTTGCATTCAGTATGTCATCATTTTCCATTTCATTATATACATCATCATGCTCGGCAGCGGCAGTCAGCGTTTCTACCCAACGCTCAGGTTGTGTCGCATTTTTCCACTGTCCACAGATCTGACCAGATAATAATCCGTGTGAGCGTTGGGTTATAATTTGCCACCCCGTTGCTGTGTAGTTAACAATCATATCTTTAATACTTATTCAAAATCTCTTTAGTGAACACTGTATAAATTAAATTGTTTCCGACCAACGGCCCTGCAATTTTAGTTTCAAATGCTAATGAACTAAAGGCTATTCCAACTCCACAGGTATCGCAGAACAAGCTTTATAAAACTCCGGAATACTAAAACTATTTAGCCGTAATTACCTAGTTATCAATATTATGACTACAAATAAAACACAGAATCATAAGTCAGAATAATGTTTTGTTATCTTTCGATAAACCTGTTTAAACAAAATCTTTAGAATGAAAAAAACCTGGCTGCAGAAAAATTTTCTTATTTCTCAGGTGCCCTTTATTCTTAAATATTTCTATTACATTTTTGTAGAGTAGTATTTGTAACACGCGATGGCGGTTACATTCATGATGATGTTTTATTCATAAGTGTGGATGCACCTGAGTAAGATGTTTAGGTAATAATAGTTAATAGTATGAAGGCCGGTTATCCATCCGGCCTTTATTGTTGTCCCCCTGCCCGTCTTTAATTTTCCACAAGCAAGCTAAGCAGCGGCTTGCTACAAACAACATGTTTAGACTTCCAGAATTTTCATTTTATATGCGTAAGCTCAGCTATCATAACTGATGTCCAGATCGTAATTCTGCAACAAACCCGTGAGATTTGATATCAGAAATTTCGTCTTTTTCATCCTGTTCATCGCTGGATCTATTCCAAAGTTAACAGCCGTTCTAAAATCAGCTTTTTCAAGGTTGGTGTTAGAAAACCTTGCCGCCGAAAGGTCGCTGTTATCAAATACGGCCATCGTAAGATCTGATTCAGAAAAATCTACTTCCTTTAACGAGCAACCAATAAACGAAGTTTTTTTAAGTTTTGTACCCAGGAAAGTACTGTAGTCCAGGTAACATTTATTAAAGCTGAATGAGAACAAAAATTTGTTACATCTTGTAAAATCTACTCCAAGCAGCTTACATCCTGTAAAAACTATATCCTTCAGTCCCGTACCGTTCAGTACCGCCATAGAAAAATTACAATCTTTAAAATGACAGTCTATAAAATCACCGTCCCGAAGATCGCTTTTACTAAAATCACAGTTGATAAATTCGCATTTCACAAACTCCAGCTTTCCAAGGTTCTTCTCTGAATAATTCACATTGGAGAACTGCTTGTCCTCATGTAAAACGGGTTCATTTTCGGTACGCATAATTCTAATCAGCCTTCAGTGACGCGGAAAATCTATAAATTCACGGCATATGTATTATTCATACCGCCGCCATAAAGGTAAACATTGTTGACGAAACAGGAAACGGAAAACCCGTAATCTACTGCGACATTTGTTAAATGAGGCTCACGAGTAAACTTGTCCACCGTTTTTCATATTAGAAAAGAAGAATCAATAATCCAGTTTCTCGATTGATTGAAAGCAGTAGAAAAACACACGTATCCCTAGCTAAATAACTTTCATTACTAATTTTTTTCCTCTTGTCTGATTCTGTTTGAGTGCAAGATGGGCCCGTTCTACGGTTTCAACATTGAGAAAGCCTATATTATTTACCTCTGGTGCTACTAACATTCCGCCCTCAATCATTTTTTTTAAATATTCAAGGCTTCTGGCGAAATAACTGAAGTCTTTTTCAACTGCATAAATGAAATTGGAAATATGATGAACCGTTGCGCCTTTATTAAACAAGATGTCTCTCGATTCGCTGGTATGAAAATTAGTAACATCGATGTAAACTCCATTCTTTTTCAAGAGAGTTCCAGAAATCTCGGCGAGCTTATTTCCAACACAGTCTACAGCAATATCAAAAGTTTGTCCTTTGTTTTTGGCAACTGCAGCCTGCACAATATCTTCCTTCTTATAATTTACAATCTGAGCATCCGTTACTCCAATATCTTTCAATGATTGTATGCTTTCTTCGCTGCCAGCGGTGACTACGAAGTGATTGTAATGATGTGCCTTTAATAACCTGACCAGCAGATTGCCCACCCCGCCAGCTGCGCCTGTGATGAAAATACTGGAATTTCCATTTACACCCATCCGGTTAAAACACTGCAAAGCTGTAATTCCTGCAGATGGCAGTCCGGCAGCCTGCTCAAAGGAAATATTGTGGGGCTTAAGTACAACAATTTCTTCTGGCAAAACAATATATTCCGCATAAGTTCCATTGGAGCCCATACTGCCTGCACTGCAGAATACTTCGTCGCCAATGCGCAGCCTATCCACATCCGATCCTAAACTATCTACTATTCCTGACAACTCGCGTCCCAGAATAGGTGAATGAAGATGTCTCCTTTCGAATTCGTTTTCCCGCATCTGATAATCAATAGGATTTAAACCAACTGCTATAATTTTTATCCGAACCTGCCCTTTGGCTGGTTCGGGTGTATGCAGCTCGCCAAGGGATAACGTATTATTCTGGTTTAATAGGATAGCTTTCATGGTAAAACATATATGCTAATTATATCCGGGATTCTGTGTATACAGTCCTGGTGTGGTTTGCAATTCAGCGGCTGGAACAGGGTATATAACATAATCGGCCACTATTGGATTAATCTTGCTTATGCCATCTGTTGTTCTCCATGAATTCATTTGCGTAAGTGCATAGCCCTCCCTTACCAGATCGTTCCAGCGAAGTCCCTCTCCAAGAAATTCACGCTGTCGTTCAGCCATCAGTGTTTCCAATGTAACATTTGCTATTGCGCCAATACCGGCCCTTGCCCTCACCTTATTTACAATCGCATCTGCATCTGCCTGTGTACCTCCAGCGCCGTGAAGGATACACTCCGCCTTCATCATCAACACATCCGTGTAACGTAAAACGATGAAATTTATAGGCCAGTCTTTGCCGGTAGTCCCTTTCTTGGTAAGATCAATATATTTTTTGATAAAAGGGCTAACAGTGTAAGTAGTAGCTACATTAAATGGATAACGCACGTCGGTACCGCCGCCCGTGTTCGTGGTATAGGATGTTACCAGGCTTTTTGTAACCGGAAATGTACTGGCACCATAACCATTACCATAAGTATTAGAGATACCTTGCGAAGTCCAGAATGCTACAGGCGCGAGATGAGAAGGAAATCCAGCCCCATTCAGGCTACTGGCAAACTGCACATCAAAAACGACTTCGCTATTATTCTCATTGGTATAAGAAAAAATAGAACTGTAGCTGGCTCCAAAGCTAAACGGACTCCCTGTTATAATTTCATCGAACAATGCCGACGCCTTTGCATAATCATTGCTGTTTAAACCCGGGCCTTTGACTCCATAATCAGGTCCCGATTTAGTTAGGTAAACAAGGCCTAAAATTCCTTTTGCTGCGGAAGCAGTGGCCCTCCCGACATTTGTACCAGTAAAAGAAGCCGGCAGATTGGCTGCGGCATAAGTTAGATCTGCTTCAATAAATGCATAAACATCGGCCACAGGACTGCGCGGGATTGAATTGACCTCTTGCGCAGTTTTTACTGTCGGCAGGATGGGTACTTCGCCAAAAAGGCGGAGCAACTGGAAATAATAAAAACCTCTTAAATACCGGCACTCTGCAGTGTAACGGGTTACTGTGGCTTCATTACCAATAACGCCGCCCTTAGTTTCGAGTGCGGCCAATACATTATTAGCATTATAGATGCCATTGAAATTTGATTTCCAGGCCGTCGAGATAAAACCTACAGTAGTGATGTTCGGTGTAAAATTGTTTATTCCATCCCAGTCGCGGTTACCATCTGATGTGGCATTTATATTATCACTCCGCATCTCCCCTAACCATAAAGCCTGACTCGGATAAGCGCTCAATTGCGAATATGCGCCATTTACTGCCTGTAGAAAATCATTGTTATTTGTATAAAAATTATCTGTAGCCAAACTGGATTCAGGCACTTGTTCCAATTGTTTTTCACAACTGCTGAACACTACAACAAGCGTAAAAAATAAGAAGTATATTTTCATATGTATATATTGTCTTTAAGTGGTTATGAAGCTATCATAAGCATATTCATTACTTTTTGTAAGCGGTATGCTCTTGATTGTTTCGTATTCATTTTCCTTTTTATAATGTTAAAAACCAAAGTTTACACCTATCGAAGCGGTTTTACTCAGTGGCATAGAACCATAATCACCAGAGATACCATAACTTGTATCACCGCTAACGTTGGTGTTTTGCGCTTCAGGATTTGCCCCTCCTTTATATTTATCATGCGAGAAATAGTTTTCGAGCGATACATATATCCTTGCAGAAGCAATTGCAGGAGTTTTGAATAATTTCTTTAAATTGTATCCAAGGGTGATGTTTTGTATGCGGAAAAAATCAGTGGAATAAATCCAGTCGGACGTTACATTAGGATAGGTATAGGTAGCACCTAATTTGCCTCTTGGTGCTTCAGCATCAGGACTGGCCGCAGTCCAATGATCCCTCCATACGCCTAAAACATTTGCAGTTGTGCTTCCTGAAAAATCTATTGCACGACCGAAATAAGATAAGATCGACCCTCCCTGCTGACCATAAACCTGTACGCCAAGATCAAAATCTCTATACTTAAATGTGTTGGTCCATCCCCAGGTGTATTTTGGAGTTGGCTGTCCGCCTATTACCCTGTCTGCAGCGGTAATTTTTCCATCGCCATTAGCATCCAGATATTTTGCATCACCTACAGTTTGATTGGCCAGTTTAGCAACACCTGGATCAGCTATATCAGCTGCAGTTAAAATACCATTTGTTTTTGTAATGTAGTAACTAAAAGCCGGAAGGCCTTCTCTAAGTAAATATGGTGCATTACTGCCACTATAGGCAGAAGCTATCTCAATGTCTGCATGTGTTGGGCCCAGATCGGTCACCGTATTTTTATTGAAAGCAATATTGGCATTCATAGACCACTGGAAATCTGCCGTTTTTACGTTAACGGTATTTAAGCTGAATTCCAGTCCTTTATTTACCACTGCACCTATATTTTGCAAGCTTGTACTGAATCCACTGGCAGACAATACGGGAAGGTTCAATAACAGGTCCGAATTCTTTTTATGGTAGGCATCAAAAGTGAAATTAATGCGGTTGGCGAACAAACTCAGATCTAAACCAAGATCGTATGTACCAGATGTTTCCCATTTTAACGCTTTATTGGCAAGTCCTGATACTACTTGCCCTGTTGCTGTAGTTGGTGTGTTGCCACCAAAAACATAGTTAGAATTTACCAGAGTGGCAATGGCATTATAATCCCCTATATTATTGTTACCCGATTTACCCCAGCTTGCCCTAAGTTTCAAATCGCTGATCACCTTAACATCTTTCAGAAACGATTCTTCTGACACCTTCCAACCAGCAGAAACGGAGGGAAATGTTCCCCAGCGGTTTTCTGAACCAAATTTTGACGATGCATCCCTTCTAATGGTTGCAGACAAAAGGTACCTGTCTTTGAATGCATACTGCAGCCTGCTGTAATATGAAAATAAGGTGTTATTTGATGCGGTAGAGGTTCCTGTGGTAGTTACCCCTGCAGGATTTGCAATTGCATTGCTGAGCGTTTTTATTATATCATTTGCAAAACCACCAGCTGTTTCCAAACGCACACCCTCAGCATGGACAATGTTATAAGATACTCCTGCAATAGCAGAAATTTTATGGTCCTTTGCGATCGTTGTGGTATAGTTCAGTGTATTTTCATTCAGGAAGTTTTGCTTTTTGGTAACTATGTACGCCCCTGTAGAGAGCAACCCTGGATTTGTGAACAAACTTTCGGCAGCACCAACGGTAGCCTGGTCTGAGGTATATTGTGAGGTATTCCTGTCGGCATTGTCATAGTTAACGGTAGACTTCAAAGAAAGTCCGTTTATAATCTGATAATCTGCATACACGGAAGTCAGCAATCTGGAAGTTTTCACGCTGTTGATAGCTGTTTCAAGAAAAGCATACGGACTGATTAACCTTGGGCTCGACCAGGTGTAGGTACTATTTCCATATGCGCCTGTATTTATACCAACAGAACTTTCCACAACCGGAACCATTTGCGCAATTTTCATTAACTGGTTATCCTTTCCTTCTGCCGGGGGTGCATTGTTAATAGAATAAGAGGGAGCAAGGTTAATTCCAAACTTAAGTTTTTTGCTGGCATTAGCCTCAATATTAGCCCTTAAGCCGTAGTTTTTGTAATTTGACTTGATCAGGGTACCATTTTGATTGAGATAATTACCTGATATAAAATAGTGGACGTTTTCAGAACCACCACTTGCAGACATTTCATAATTCTGATAAAGGGCTTTTCTATAAACAGCATCCTGCCAGTCTACATAATCGAGTCCCGGGTGTCCTTCCTGGGACCATCTCGGATCTGTCATGTAACTGGTGTTGATTGTTCCCGCCGGAAGTGCTAAAATTGCAGCCCTTTCGGCATTGGTCTGGCTGGCCGTTCTTCCAGTTCCAGACGCAACCCATGACGAATTTGCAAGCTCAGTTGCTTGTGCCACCCATTCTTCAGCACTAAGTACATCAAGTTTCCTGGAAACCTGGCTTACGCCGAAGTTTGCATTAAAGCTGATTCTGGCTTTGCCAGCTACCCCCCTCTTTGTGGTGATGATCACAACGCCGTTAGCAGCACGCGATCCATAGATAGCACCAGCTGCTGCATCCTTAAGAACCTGTACGCTTTCAATATCGTTGGGGTTTAGGTTATCCAAAGGGCTTCCTGATATACCACCAGCAGCACTCTGACTGGCAACATCCAATGGAAATCCATCCAATACATATAAGGGCTCATTCCCTGCTGTGATTGACCCTGCTCCGCGCACCTGTATACTCAATGCAGCACCAACCATTCCGGTTTGCTGTTTTACTTGTACACCCGCCATCTGTCCAATTAGGGCCTGTTCTACTCTGGTTATAGGTTTTTCCTCAACATTTTTCGCATTAAAAGATGCTACAGCACCCAAAACATCGCTTTTCTTTTGAGTTCCGTAACCTACAACCACAACTTCATCCAATGCACTTTGATCTGGTTCGAGTTTTACAGACAATGCTTGCCCTGCATAGGTAACCTCTTTTGTTTTGTATCCCAGATAGGTAAATACAAGTACAGGCCGGTCCTCAGCTGATACCAGCTGAAAATCTCCGTTTTTATCTGTGGAAACCACTTGATTTGAATTCTTAACACGGACGCTGGCTCCCGGAAGAGGAAGGTTTTTTTCGTCGGTTACATTTCCTTTGATGGTCACAGCGAGCTGTAATCCTGATATGATTTCATTTTTTTTAGGTCTGATTCCTGTGGAAGCCTGTACAGAAGAAACAGATAAAATACCCATTAACCCTAACACCAAAAAAGCTTTTGGCAAAGTGGAGGCACGGTCGTGCTCACCGGAATTTCCGGTTATATTCATAATTATGATAGTTTGTGCTAAAGATGAAAGTATGCCTTGGATTATATTTCAGATTTTAGCCTGAAATTTTAGGCAGATTTCATAAATTTAACATGATTATTGATTAGTTCTGCCGGTAGCAACGCCAATTGATCACCGGTGGTTTATGATTAATTGGGGAAATATGTAAGGTATTTCCCCTTTTTGCTATGTATAGATTACTTTTTTGTCTTCCTCCTTTCTGCGATTAAAATCCATTGCTGAACTAAAATCAGTTTGCTATTTATCTGTATAAGAGCCTTCGTAAAGTTCCTCTCTCCTGTTCTTAGTGTCAAATATACATTAAGTCTACATATTTAGTAGATTTAATTGTAAATAACGTCAATTTCTGTGACGAATAGCTATAATATAACTTGGGTTGCACAAAATAGAAGCATCAATTAAGAGGCTGAGCAAGCCGTCTGGCATAAAGATGTATAGATATATAAATATCTATACATCTTTATTTCTATATGTATAAAAAAACCTGTATTCCGTACTGGAATACAGGTTTACGCTATATTATTCTGTTTAGCCAACTCAAGTTAGTAGCATATTTCTCCTGTATAAATACTCGTAGAAATGCGTTTGCGGTCCGCAGCAATAAATGCCAGATAGGTATGTAAAATTACCTTGTCCTGGGAAGGCAGGATCTCAAGCTGCTCTTTCCCTTTACTGCGTTTTTCACCATCAAGAATGAAGAAAGCTGTGCACTTAGCAGGACAGTAAGCCAGAAACATTACCCGGTCTGAACTCAACATGTTGCCAATTTTCCAGTTAGGGTCCCAACTAAATTCCAGTCCGCCATCAACAACCTGAACATCGACATTTTCTACTGACGGCATGTTCCCCATAGTTAAGATAGCTTTTGAATAGTCGATTTCCTGGTGAGGAAATTCTCCTTTTATTGCGTTGCTATAATTTACCGATGTAGCTTTGTTTATCGGACTCCATTTTGTACCTCTCGTAACCAGGTCAAAACCTACATTTATAAAAGGTTTTACAGGTTTTAGGAAATGACCAAGTACATCGAATTTCTGTCTGCAGACAAGTTGCGGTACAGTCGCGGGCTTGTTTGTTTTCCCAATTACTCTGCTAATAATTTGTGTTTTCAATAGATAGGTATTTACATTACCCATTTTGCCTGAAGGAAAGTTATCTCCATTTTTTCTAATTGCCATAATTTTAATTTTTAAATTGAAATATTCTTTAATTTGTTTTTGCCAAACTATTGAGCGGCTCAAGTAATTCCAGGGTCAGTCCTGAAGGATAAATTTCCCCAGATAATCGCTTGTTGAAATGTATCTCCCATCCGCCGAAGTGAAAAAGAGGTATGCGTGAAATTCATGCCCCACATAATGAACCGGCAGCTTATAACTTGCAGTCCTGGCGTTCCGTTTAACCGTTCCAAAACAATAGGTACTTTTACGTTTGTTAACATTGTAAAATACCACATTAGCCAGGTCTGTTGGACCTGCAGTTCCCGGAATATGCTCATCGCTGTTAAGCGCATTCCAATTCACTGTTACCTTTCTTTGGGCACCTGATTCCACTGAAACGCTAAAACCTCCATGAAAACCATTATTACTTTTGGTGACAATTACTTTTGGATAATCAATCTGATAATCCGGGTAGCTCCCGTATACAGCGATTTTCAAATTATCCCTCACGGCGGCACTCGTGCCATTAACTTTAGACCTGCTGCTATACCCCATATTAATGGCCTCAGTCAGCGTACCCAAAAATGAGGTCACCGTTCCGAACTTTTTACGCTGTTCCATTTGCTTTTTTGTGGGCGGTTTTGTGGGAACAGATGGCTCACTTCTGCCCACAAGCTGATCACGCCATTTTACAACTACTACCCGGCCGGTTTTACCGAAAAAGGTGCCGAGTACACCTGGTTTTAGCTTAGACATAATTTTAAAAATTTGAATGTTATATAATTTGTTAATTGATATTTGATTGCTGCAGGGCATATCAAACATGTATACAAATTTAAAAAAAATATTTTTCAACTTCCTAGTATGTAGACAATTGTGGACTACTCATGACAACCTAAAGGGGGCCTGAAGATATGAATGACCGTCTTAAAAAAAACAGGACATTACAGGTTATTAAGTACTTTTGTGTAGATATATGAAAACCAATAGTCACTGCAAGTCACGCTACGCATAAATTACAGGACATATTTTTCTTACTCTAAGGATTGTTATCTTTACATGGCTAAATTTGTATTCCCTAAATTTAAATACGCGGTAACTTCATTGCAAAGTCTGTCTTTGTCCGGTCACAGCAATAGTTTAAGAATAGTTTTAACGTTGTATTAGCATGCATTAAAAACAATTTGCATTTCTAATTCAAACAGGCTTACAACACATTGATTGGAGATCTACCCCCAGCAACCCCCACTTAACCTTCATTTAAAATACATCTAAACTGGATTCAACCATTCTGAAAACATTTCTAAAACGATCTTTAAACCTGACTTTGCATCGAACCCGTCTATTTCAATCATGAATTAGCTTTGGTTTAGAAAGGATATTACATAGATCGCTAACTATCTGGGGTTACATACTAATACGCCTGATTACATCAGGCACATCTGCTGTAATGCAATGATACGCCTAGTCCGTTTCTGCATTTACTTTCTCCTTGTACGTTTCAATGTCATCATCATCTGCCTCAGGAATATCGTTATCCGCTACCGACTTTGGATCGTATTGCAAATTGATATGCATTGGAAAATGATCTGAACCACAACTGTTCATGCGTTGTATAGCAGTTAGTGAGAAATCGGCAGAACAGAACACATGGTCCAGTGGAAACCTCAGGAAAAAATACTTTGCGTTGAAACTATTAAAGAAGCCCCTTCCCTTTCTTGGATCCAATAATTTGCTGATTTTTGAAAAAAGCTCAGTAGTATAACTCCAGGCCACGTCGTTCAGGTCGCCAATTACGACAGTAGGATATTTGCATTCCCTTGCTTTTTTTGCAACCAAAAGGATCTCTTTATCTCTTTCAGTAGACTGCGGGTTTTCCTGTGGAACGGGAGGACGCGGGTGCAGGCAAAATAATTTGATAATCTCGCCTGAAGCCAGCTTAACGAATGTTTCAATGGAAGGTATATCGTCTTCTACCAGGTATTGTACGCTTCCTTCAACCAGTTTCATCCTGGAATACAATAACATACCGTAAGTATTCTCCAATGGCACCTTGATCTGGTGAGGATAGTCTTCAGCAATAGGGTCCATCTGATCCTGCCACCACTGATTGGTTTCAACCATTAAAATTAGGTCGGGGTTACATTTGCTGATTAATTTATGATAATCCTGCGCTCTTCTGTTATCCTGAAAAACATTTGCAATCAAAAGTTTTATATTGCGGTCTCCAACAGGTTTGCTACTCTGAACCAATTGTTTTTTTGAAAGTACTGTAAATGGTGCAATCAGCCAGCAGAGATAAATCAGGTTGATTGCTAAAATACTGATGATAATATAATCTCCTGTTGATGATATAGGAAAGAATGAAAGATACAAAATCAGTATCAGGGCATTTAGCGTTAATTTTTGCAACCTTGGATATTCGAAAACCCTGAAAATCCAGTAGTCGTGTCTAATAAATGGTATTAGTGAAGCGAGAACGATAAAAATTGCGAAGTAATACAGGCAGTCGTGAAGTATCCCCATCCGCCTAAACTGTTAAAAAAGTCATGTTGTTAATTTAGATGTTACAACCAACAAAAATCAAACCATTTAACTGCACAAAATAATAAAGCCCCCAATTTTTAAAACCGGGGGCTAAATTCATTGGTAGAAAGTTCTATATCGCAGAACAGATACTTAATATCTTGCACCAGATGTAATATCCTGTGGGAAAACGGAATCTATGGCTTCTACTTCATCTGCAGTAAGTTCGATTTCAACTGCTTTAATATTCTCCTCAAGGTACACACGTCTTTTAGTTCCCGGAATAGGTACTATATCGTTTCCTTTAGCTAATACCCAGGCAAGTGCTAGCTGAGAAGGCGTGCATGCTTTCTCCAACGCAAAATCATTTAATGTATTCACGATATCAAGGTTTTTCTGGAAATTATCACCGCTAAACCTTGGGTTTTGCTTGCGGAAATCACCTTCTTCGAAATCATCCGGACTTTTAATTGCACCAGTTAAAAATCCCCTTCCCAGCGGACTGTATGCTACAAAACCGATTCCCAGTTTGCGCACTGTATCCAAAACCCCGTTAGTTTCCACATCCCTGGTCCACAATGACAATTCTGTTTGTACGGCGGTTACCGGATGGACTGCATGCGCCCGTTCAATAAGTTCCGGATCAGCCTCGGAGATACCAATATAACGTATTTTACCTTGTTTAACCAATTCGGCCATTGCCCCTATGGTGTCTTCGATAGGCACATTTGGGTCCATGCGATGTTGATAATAAATGTCGATGGTATCAATTCCCAAACGTTTTAAACTACCCTCGGCAGATTTAAACACATTTTGTGGACTTCCATCCAAACGGGCCGCGCCACTGGAATAATCGACTCCAAATTTTGTAGCAATAACCAGCTCATTTCTCTTGCCTTGAATATTTCTGCCAACCAATTCTTCATTGGTGTAGGGTCCGTAAAGTTCGGCGGTATCAAGGAAATTGATTCCCAGCTCTATTGCCCGGTGAAGGGTAGCCACTGATTCAGTTTCGTTCCTGTCGCCATAAAAAGCGCTCATTCCCATACACCCTAATCCAATAGCCGAAACCACCGGTCCATCTGTACCTAATTTTCTAGTCTTCATAAGTATATATTTTATGTACTTCCTATGATCACATTTTGAAGCAACTTTAAAACACTCTGTTTGACGATATGTTTCTATTTATATAGTATAAAATCCGGGATAGCCGAACGTACGCATCATGTAGCGCTCCACCCTGACAACTCTAAAATTACATGTCTGTACTATCAATTTTGGAGGTTTCTGCAGCTCCCAAAAATTTCATTTACTTAAAAACAATGGCAAGAGAAACCTGTTAAAGCCATATGATCAAAATAATAAACCAAAAAAGTATAACAGCAGATGTGTTTTTCGCAGCGATCAAATCTACATTTAAAGACTTTATCAATGATAAGCTGAAAACTAATCTGGAATTTGAATTTTCAAAAGTTGAGGATACAATTATAGTTAGCCAGCCAGCATTAAAGGAAAAGGCCAATTATTCTATTACATTCTCAGGGGATGAAGTTTGGGTAACAGGTACTGACGAAAGTTATGATGTTCCATTATTTGAAGAACAGCTGATAGTTTTTGTGCATATTGCGGTAGATCAATCCATTAATACTCCTTAGGGAGATTTATGTCTGACTGCAAGCTTGCTGACATTAAGCCAGAATAAAAAACGCATTGTAATCCTTTAAAATAAAAGCGGTATGAACCAGTTTAGAATTGAAGTGGCGGTAGATGGCCATGGCCATGATTTTAATATAAAACCTCTTGGTAATCATGTATATGAAATATACACCGACGAAGACAAAGTAGGCATGGTTGAGCTTGATGATGAAAACCACGATCATTGTATAACCTCCGATTGCGAACTTGATATGCCGCTGATTAATGCCATAAGGGAAGGTATACATGCCCATGAACAAATGGAAAAATAGTGGTAAGTTGAGAGACATTCCCAGGTTATTATGAAAGAATAACTGCGGTAATCATCTCCGCAACTGGTTTATTGGCGATGGCACAATGTCCATCTATGGAACTATCTGCCTGTAGGTTATAGATGCACGAAGGCTCAAAAATGTAGTTTGTACCTTGTACCAGCTGGTAGGTTTTTACCTCTGGTGTAGCTTGTGCCCCATCACTTCCTAATCCACCATAAAAGTCATTACGGCCACCCATTTCATTTGCAACCTGTTTCGCCACTCTTGAAGCTATGGTGTAGGCCAAACCCACGGCCTTATCGTTACATGTATGACTAATGACCATTGCCCCTTTAACATTAGCCTGATCAATTATATGGCGGAAAGAGCCGTCTTTTTGTTCGTCGTATTGCCTGGCAAAACTGAAATGTGAAAACGCTGCCTGCAGCAGGATAAGCGATTGCACTTTTAGGGCCTGATCTGCCGAGACGCCAGCAATTGCAGCAGTGACCAGCCTGGCACCAAAACTATGTCCAATAAGATGTATTTTTAATTCTGGATTTTCATTTTGTATACGGCGGATCAAGGGATTTAGGCCTAGAGCACCTACTTTTCCAGCACGCTCTTTCATCTGATAGTATGTAGCCAGGTTGAGCACGTTGCGTAATCCACCCAGTAATACCTTAAAAGAAACACTACCGGCAGCCCCTCCTTCCATGTCACTACTATTATCGAGATCGCCTATTGAGGCAGCCGCTCCTCCACCTGCAGGTTTTTTTACCTGCTCGTCGTCAGGCTCAAGAGAAACTATAATTTCTTCTATATTAGAGGTATTAAGGGTAACAGCGGCATCTTCGTCCGGTTGTTCCTCCTGGTGTCGCAAAATTGGACGGAAAAGTTCCGAAACAGCTTCATACACTTCATATTTATCCGTATCGCCATATTCGGCTCTCTCTATCTGCTGTGAAATTTGCATTAAATACGCATCCGATCGTCTATCGTCGAAAAATCCATGCAATTCTGTAATTTGTTCCTGTATATAATCTACCTCAAGTGAAACCTCTATGCCAGCAGCCTCTTCACCTGCAATCAGTTCTTCTTCGGCAAACTTCTTTGAAGGCCAGTAGATTCCAAGTATACCAAATTTTTTGCCAATTAGATTGGCAGTTACCAGCTCATTACTTACAAACCCTAAAATATGGTCATATGAATATCTGGCCTCTGCCATGTCATTGTTCCATCCGAGCGAAATCACAATAAAGTCTGTGAAGCCCTGTGTCCGGATATCGTTCAACAGCTGATTAACTGCCTCATGATTGTACACTTCAGCTGATTTTGTGAACTGGATTTCGAAAAACGGAAGTTTGGATAAATGATTCATAATATCAAATAGATTGAATTACACGCATAAGTGTGGCGCTTTCGATCGCACAGTATATACTATAAATATCATCAGCGTCCCGTAAGATTCGCAGGTCGGTAGAGTACGGGCTGATAAAGATACCTGCCAGATTGAGCACTTCGGAGCATCTGCTTATTTCGTTGACGGAACCATACGGTTATCGCAATACAATTTCGAAAAATAGGTAATGCAAAAAAATGGCCATTATTAGCCATTTTTTAGATCAGGATTTTTTCTTATTTTAAAATAAAAACGATTTACTATCAGCAATTATTTTTATTCGCCATCAAATAGATATCCACTGTACGCCAGTCCTTTGGCAACGCTGGTAAAATTGTCTCCGGAATTGACAGGAACATGAGGAAACCGGCTTTTAAATAACTCTTGTATAGCGGCCACCAGCGAAGTTCCACCAGTAAGAAAAAGACTGTCTATTTCCTCGGCCCGGATGTTATTCTTCAACAGGAACTCATCAAGGTATGTACTGATCTTTTTCACGTCTTTCTGTATAATCGTATCATATTGCCCCAGAGAAATCTCTTCATTGATTTCAATTTCCATATTGGAATAATCAAAAATGGAAAGTCCTTTGCCCGACAGTTCTATCTTTGTTTTTTCAATCGCCTGAAAAACAGAATAACCCAGGTTGTTGTCAATTAATGTGATGAGGTTCTTAAATTTAGGGTCCCTTTTGGAATAGTGATAATAATCCTGCAAGTCTTTTTTAATTCTCAGTCCATTAAAAAAATTCATCTGGTCCCAGGAACATATATTGGCAAAAAGAGAAACCGGCACTGTAAGTACCTTTCCCGGAGTAGCCTCATACAAAGTGTTTTTACCAAAATATGGCGTACCCCTGTCCCACATAAATGCAGAGTCGAAGCTGTCGCCGCCAATATAAATTCCACCGCTGGCGATCATATCGTTTCTCCTGTCCTTATTGCCAGCCTTTTCAGGATCAAGAATCAAATAAGTGAAGTCAGTTGTACCTCCACCCAAATCGGCTACCAGTACTTTTTCTTTCTTACTGATGGTTTTCTCATAAGCAAAAGCGGCCCCGATAGGTTCAAATTGAAACCGTACTTCATCAAAACCTGCGATTTCTGCAGCTTTACTCAGACGCGTTTGCGCAAGGGTATCCTTTTGGGTACTATCGTCATCGAAAAATACCGGACGCCCTATAACTGCCTTCCTGCAATCGCAACCAGTGATCTCGTCTGCCTTAGCTTTTAAGTCTTTTAATATGAGCGCCACGAGGTCTGATGCGTTATACCTTTTGTTGTGGATCCTGGTCTCGAGGAAACTGGTTCTCGAAAGGATTTGCTTAATGGACTTGATAAACCTCCCTTTCATTCCGTCATTCAGATAGGCGTCAATTGCCTGATCGCCAACTACATAATTTAAGTCGTTAGCAGCACTCTGTTCCTGATGAAAATATAAGAGGGAGGGGACGGTAATGGTGGTGATGATTTCTTTTTTTTCTTCATCATAAACAGATAGTGCAGAATTGGTGGTACCAAAATCAATTCCATATAAAAACTTACTCATTGCAAAGGGAAAACAGGATATAAAAAAAAATACATTCAGTCCGCGAATTACCGGGGGCCGAATGTATTAAAAAAAGCTAATAAATGGCGACTGAAACTTATACAATTTACGGAGCAACCGTTGTAGCAGTTCCGTCTTCGTGACCGTCATCTGTATCCTTTGGAGATGATCCTGTATAACCATCATCTTTTAATGAGTCGTATCCCTGCGTTCCGGTATTGTCATAACCATCACGTGGCCCTTTAGGCTGAAAAGGATCAACAACCACTTCTTCAGGCTTCTTTTTATTCAAGTCATTTTCCTCTTTCTCTTCCATATGATTGATGTTTTAAAGATAACAAGCCTGCTTCACGCTGGTTTTAATAAAAGCAGAATTGGTTAATTTGCCCGACCAGTTTATTCCCATTTGGTGTTCATTCTGTTCAATATTCTTGATTTTCAAACAATAATCTTCGCCATGCCTTTTTTATAATCATGTATTAATCCTACCGTAATGAATACAATTAATTTAAAAGCATTAGCTACAAAAATTTCCAATTCATGCCCCGTTCTTATAGATTTTGTTTCTGAACAAACCATCACCCTAAAAGGCAAAGCCTTGCCATACAGGCTTTATATGAAATTTGAAAATAACTTACCCCTGCTCCAGGTTGATCTGTACGACTGTGACCTGAAATCAGAAATTGAAACAGAAGTAAATAGTATTCTGACAATTTATCACGGTTACATTGTTGAGTCTATCCAAGTCAGTTTCCTAAACCTAACCTATTAAACGCAATCAGGACAAAATTTAAAACAGAATAATTTTGAATGTGTTAAAAAAGAAAAATTACAACTATGGAAGATCAGGAATTAAACAAACAGCACAATCAGGATGACGTAAACCCAGGTTCGGGGCTGGAACAGCTGGTAAACCAGGATGATTCTGAAAACTTACCGGAGACCAATGGTACCGGATCAAACAGGCCTGTATCCACTACGGGAACAGTGATTATCAAAGATGAGGATAACGACAATGAAGAGGAAAGTTCGGATATACCAGCAGGTCCCACGGAATAGCGTTTATAAATCTATCTTTACTGAAAATATTTATAGATATGATCAGACTGAATAGCGACACTCCAACAAGCGTTTTACAAGAGGTAAAGGAAGGCAGTATGGTAACAGATACCTTTAGTAAAACGGGCTTGGTGGAGCGTATTGAAACCAGCGATGACGGGTTCAATAAGATTTATACTTTTCACCTGGTAACAGGAAGGGTGATTACCGTAAAAAAATAAGAGGAACTACACCATTGAAGGTGGCTTTCCATATTGTTTTTTGAACGCAAATGAAAAGTGCGAAAGGTCTTCAAATCCTAATTCAAGATAAATGTCAGAGACATTTTTTCTTTTCTCCCTCAAAAGGTAGTAAGCCTCCTGCAACCTTCTTTTGATTAACCACCGGCTGGGTGTGGTACCAAATACCTTTATAAAATCACGTTTAAAAGTAGAAAGACTCCGCCCTGTGAGGTAAGCAAACCGTTGCAACTCTACATTGAAATGAAAATTTTTGTTCATAAATGCTTCAAGGTCTACCTTACCTGGCTCAGAGAAATCAAACAATACATCTTTCAGCTCAGGATGGAACTGCAACAAAATTAAAATGGCTTCTTTTTGCTTGACCGCGAGCAGTTCTCTGGAGCCTGCCTGACCGAGCATATGCTCATAAATTTTTAGCGACTGCATATAACTGGCCAGCATCCCATCGGTCGACAAAGACTGAACTGC
>Ga0247815_10001463_pt1 | contig 18009 bp, 15 predicted proteins | sample UWRJL194509B1_FD_181014 | JGI IMG/M metagenome (GOLD analysis project Ga0247815, IMG submission 181014) | Plant litter microbial communities from Arlington Agricultural Research Station in Wisconsin, United States - UWRJ-L194-509B-1 | ecosystem: Environmental > Terrestrial > Plant litter >...
GTGCAGTCCACGCTGCCCAGCCGTTTCAGCACCGTTTCCGACGTGATCGCGAACACCCTCGGAACCGCGGTCGGGCTGTTGGCCGTGCGCGCGCTCAGTCGTCGGAGATAAGCCGTTTACCGAGCGACACGGTGTTGTCGGGCGCGTAGCCGAGCGCCGCGTAGAAGCCGATGACCCGTTCGTTGCCGCTGCGCACCTGCAGGTTGATCTTGGGGCAGCCCATGGCGGTAAGCATCCGCTCGCCCTCGCGCATCAGCTGACGCCCGAGAGACTCTCCCTGGTGTCCCGGAGCGACCGCGAGATAGTGCACCCACCCGCGGATGCCGTCGAACCCGAACATGCCGGTCGCGACGATAACGCCGTCGATCTCGCCGACGAGAAACATCCCCGGCTGCACGGTCAGCTTGCGCGCGATGTCTTTCGCGGGGTCGTTCCACGGTCGCGTGATGCCGCAGTCATTCCAAAGCTGGATGACGGATGCCTCGTCGGCGGGCGAAAACGGACGCAGGTGCATCCGTCAATCCTGCCAGCCCGCGATTAGAAGGCCGCGCAGTCCACCGCGTGAATGGTCGTGTTGGTCGGAGTTACGACCGGAGAGATGTCGGTCAACATTGTCTTGAGGGTGGCTCCCGGCGCGACGAAGTCGAAGGTACTGGTAATCGAGTCACCGGGGCGCAGGTGATCGCGTGCCTGGCCCACGGAGAAGGTGCCGTCGGTTCCGGGAACCACCGTCGAGAAGGATCCGCTCTGGCCTCCTACGAAGCTCGACCCTTCCGGACCGTACACCTTGAGCCCCAGAACGACGTCCCCGCGTTTGACGACATCATGCGGAGTCGAGACGTATGACGGAAGCTTGCGTGCCGCCGCAGCGGTGATCGTGTTCGTGAGTGTCACTGTGACTCGCGTCTTGCGGGTGTCGGTGTCCGGGCACGACGCCTGAGCAATGTCCACGGTTTGGTTGAGGTAGTAACTCATCTTCGACGGCGTGTAGTCACGAAAGTAGACGCCGACGCCTTCGCTGGCGTCAGTGCTGAAAATCGGCTCCCCTTGGAAGGGCGAGCCGGTAATCAGGGCCTGCTCTGCCGGATTCCCTGTCCACATGAGCACCCGCTTTTGCTGTGCGGCAGTCAACACCGAGTTGAAGAGCGTCATGGGGTCGAAGTTGCCGCCGGTGATCGCGCCGAACGTTGTCGCAACAATTGCTTGGTAGTACGCGTCCTGGTCGAGCGGGTCTGGATACTTTACGTAGACGTCGCTCATTAGGCTCTGCACGAGGGTGTCGCCGGTCAGCACGCCGCCGTCGGGCAGCGTGATCGGGCCAGTGGCAGTGACGATGTAGCTGAGCGCCACGGGGTCGAGCGAGATCAGGCCGTCGATCTCGACGCCAAACTTCTGCATCCACATTTCCTTCGCGATGTCGAAGGACAGCGAGAAGCGCGGAGTTTCGGTGAGATTCTGCATGTTCTTGCCCAGGCCGACCCACATCGTCTGAACACCCGGATCGACCGGGACCACGGTGTCATTTCGCAGAGGCCACGCTAGAGGGGACGCCTGCTGGCTGAGCTCAATGCGTCCGTTGTCGACGTGCAAGTCGACGAGGCTTCCGACGGTTCCGCCACGCGGCATCACCTCGGTATTGTTCTGGAAGACCAGCAGGTAGTCGCGCGGCCCCGAGGCTCCCATGGCGTCGGGTATCACGGCGATCAGCTTATTCGCCGAAGCCAGGGTCGGCTCATATTTCGTTAGCAGCGCGTCAAGCTGCCCGGCAGCACCGCTCACCTGGTCGAGGAGCGGGTCGGTATCTATTGCCCGGATTCGTTTGAGCGAGTCGGTGACGCTGGCACTGGCGCCTTTCACGGTCTCCTTCGCCGCAATGATCGGCCCGAGGTCGATCGCGCCGTCCACAGGTTTGAACGTGGAGCCTTGCAGAAGCGGCGCGAGGCTACTCAAGGGCACGATGGCGTTATTGGCAAGGTCGTCAGCAATGTCCGACATCTGACGAACGGCGGCCAGGTTTACTCCAAGCACCGGCACAAATTCAATCGCACGCCAGACGGGATCGTTCGTGTTCACCCGAGCGGCGGCGGTGTGCTTGGCCATCTCTGCAGCGGTATCGGCCGCCCCGGCGGCATCTCCGGCCAGAACCTGGTCTTGGATATTGGACGCAAGAGGTAGAGCTGCTTCGAGCTCAGACTTTGCTTCGAGTGCGCGCGTGCCCACCCATGCAGCCACCGCGGCGACGGCGATGAGAACGAGGACGACGACAACTATGAGCCAGAACCACCACTTTTGGTAGAACCGTCGGGGACGACGACGGTGGCGACTCCCGTCATGGCGGGGAGCGATCGCATCCGGGTCGATAGACATTTGCACATTCAATCATGAGCTTCACTGCGAAATTGCCTTACGAGCGGCTTACGGCCGTGTGTGCGGCGACTTTAATGTTGAAGTCCAGCCGAATCCAGACCGGTGACGCCGGGGGTCAGCGGACTGCCGCTTGACGTCTGTCTAAGGCTACGAGCGAGTCGCGGTAGCCGACAATAAGCCGGAACGACAGCGAGATCACGCTGCCTATCAGAAATCCTGCCGAGTTTGAGATCACATCGCGCACTTCTGGAACTCGATCAGGAAGGAACGTTGCCTGAAACATTTCGATGCCAATGGAGAAGGCGGTGCCCATAAACAGGAGCAACCACCAATGCTTTCGGGCGATAAGCAAAGCCGCGAAGATGCCGAGGGGCACGAACATGAGGATGTTGCCGATGAACTCGACGTGTAGGTATGAGAAATGGATCGACTGCTGCCGAGCGTTCAAGGCGTAGAGGAGCCAATCCACACCGCGCCGGACAAACGATGATCCGGGCATTTCCGGCGTGGCCGTAATGACGAGCACGAATGCCGTATAGAGGACGAGCAGTACAGTGACGAGTCGCCGCCGAAATCTTGCTGCCATTGCAATCCGCCTTCTCTCGGCCTCTTCGTTCTTGGGCTAAAGTCGTCCAAGGTTCACGGGCGCTAGGTTACAGGTTGACTTTGAGAAGCGTCCGCAGCTATCAAGAGCTCGTTGCCAGGCGGGGGAAATGGGCGAGACTCACCAATGAGTGCGGAGAACAGAATGCCGAAAAGTAAGGCACTACTCCGCTCTGGATCAGCCGTTGCATTCGCTCGTCTTTTTTCGTTAGTGTGCGCAGCGGTTCAGCTGCCGTTGCTCACCAATCTTCTCAGCCCCGGTGAATACTCTGCGATTGCCATCGCCATCGCAATCGCGACGTACTTCAACCTGTTGAGCGCTGAGCCGATCATTCTCGGCTTCGAGCGTTTCCCGGGCACCAAAGCCAACAGAGTCAATTATCGATACGCCATGAACCGCACGCTCCTGCACATCGGCGTGGCAACCGTCGTCGTTCTAATCATCGCCCTCCCAATGGGCTTGCTCAATCAAGCTGTGGCGTTCATCGGCTGGGGGATAGGGATCGCAATCAACCGCCTTATCTCGCTGACCTGGCTGATGTGGGAAGAGCCCTGGCAATATGCATGGAATCTGACCGCCGGCACGGGCGCCCGAACTGCCGTTTTGGTCAGCTTGATCGTCTTGGGCTGGGATCCGTTGCTTAGCCTCGGGCTCGCCGGCATAGCATCCGCCGTCGCGGCGCTTTGCCTTAGCCCCCGTGTGCGACACGCTGCGATCGCTCTCAGGCCGCGCGCGGGCGGACGCGGCGTGAAACGCCCCCGCCCTTGGCCGTTCCGCTTCGGACTGAATCTCGCTTTCGCGAGCCTTGGGTACACGCTTCTCACCAACGCGAATCTGCTCATCCTGGCGCTGTTCGTTTCTGACGACTCCGTTGGCGCTTACGCGGTCATGCTCCAAGTCGCGACTCTGACCTCTGGCGCAGTTCTGGGCTTGGTCCTAGCGGTGGCTTATCCACCATTGCGCCGTCGCTGGGACGAAGGCGCGCAGGAGATGGTTCGCGGCAGACTCCGGTTACTTCAGTTGCTGTCTATCGCTGTCGCAACCGCGTTCATATTTATCTGCTACGTCGGCGACGGTTTCCTCCTGCGACTAGTCTTCCCTAGCGACTACATCGAGGTCGCGGTGCTGGCGCCACTCGTACTGGGCACGGCTTTCGCGACGATGGGCGGGATGGCAAGTTGGCATCATCAACTTCACCTCGAGTCGGCGCGAGTCGCCCGTAGGACCGTCGTTGCGGCGGCGGTCGGAATATCCGGAACGCTGCTGCTCACGATGGCCCTCCACGAGCAAGGCGCAGCTGCTGGAAGTCTTTTAGGGTTCCTTCTTTATTTAGTCATCATGCAGGCGGGAACGCGACTTCCGATTTCGACGATCGCATTCGCCGTCGTCGCAGCTGTCGCGACGTCGGCGATGTTCTTTGTTCCGTCCGCGTCGAGCAACTTTGTGTCAATTCCGGCGCTGGCCGTGTTCAGCTTCGCCCTAGTGACTCTCTGGCGCGCGTATCGCAAAGCCTCGGCAAGCACCGAGTCGGTCGTCCTGTTCGAACATGATCGACCAGCCGATTAGGGGCAGGCGGTCGCAGAATGTGAAGAAAAGTGAGTTGGCAACTATTCTTGCTCCTAGTTTGAAAATCCGCTGAACCGAGCCAAAGCATCCCATTGACTTCAAAAATAGATAAAGTCCCGATCAACGACCTCTCTCGCGGGATCGCGCGCGACCAAGCTCAGCTTGAGCTTGCTTTCTCGCGGGTTCTCGCCACCGGATACGTGGTTATGGGGCCGGAGCATGCGGCCTTCGAAACCGAGCTCGCCGAATATCTCGGTTCAGGGTGGGCGCTTGGTGTGGCCTCAGGGACGGATGCTCTCGAGCTGGCCATCAAAGCAGTTATGCCTTCCGAGAAGAATTCCGTGCTCACCGCTGCCAACGCCGGCGGATACACGTCCACTGCCGCCCGACGTGCCGGTTACCGGCTGCTTTTCGCCGATGTCGATCCCGACTCGCTGTGCGTCGGACTTCCACAGATCGAATCTGCACTCACCGACGATGTCGGCGTGGTGGTGATCACCCATCTCTACGGCAACTTCACGGACATCACCGGGATCGTGGCTTACTGCCACGCCCGCGGCATCAAGGTCATCGAGGACTGCGCGCAAGCAATCGGCGCTCGCCGCCCTGAGGGCGCCGCTGGCACAATCGGCGACGCCGGCACGATCAGCTTCTATCCGACCAAGAACCTCGGCGCCATTGGCGATGGCGGGGCGGTTGTCACTTCCGACGAAGCGGTTGCCGGGAAAATCAAACAGCTGCGCCAGTATGGCTGGAAGTCGAAGTACGACATATCCGAGGCCGGCGGGGTTAACTCGCGTCTGGACGAAGTGCAGGCGGCATTTTTGCGAGTGCGTCTTCCGTTTCTCGACGAATTCAACGAGCGTCGCAGGTCGATCATCGCGAAGTACGCCGAAGCGGCTTCTGGCGGACCTCTCACAATTCTGCCTGCGATGGGCGAACACCATGTCGGCCATCTAGCCGTGTGTTTGGTCGAGGATCGCAGCGCGGTGCAAAGCCACTTCGCGGCGGTCGGGGTTCAAACTGACGTGCACTTCCCGATTCCGGATTATCGTCAAAAAGGCCTTGGCGTCGCCGACATGTCGCTCGAAAATACCGACTACGCGGTTGGCCACGTGTTGTCCCTGCCCTGCTTTCCCGAACTGAGCGACGACGAAGTCGAGTATGTCTGCTCGGCTATCCGCGGGCTGCGAGAGTCGCTGTAGGACGCGTCGCCCGTCGTCTCGGGCTTCGAGGCAAGCGAGCCCTCCCGGGCATCCACAGGAACACCTTAGGAGAAACGACCATGGCTAAAGCCTTTGTGCACGCTCTCGGCATCTGCGAGACGCCCAATGTCGGCGACGACACAACCATCTGGGCATTCGCTCATGTGCTGCCTGGCGCAGTTATTGGTAAGAACGTCAACATCAACGACCATGTGTTCATCGAGAATGACGTCGTCGTCGGCGACCGCGTGACCGTTAAATCAGGTGTCCAACTCTGGGACGGCGTGGAACTTCAGGATGACGTGTTCATCGGCCCGAACGTTACGTTCACCAACGACCGATACCCCCGCAGCAAACAGTACCCGACGTCCTTCCCTCGAATCGTCGTCGAACAGGGTGCATCCGTAGGCGGAGGCGCCGTCCTCTTGCCCGGCATCACTGTGGGGCGCAGCGCCATCGTAGGCGCAGGCGCGGTGGTGACGCGAGACGTGCCCCCATTCGCAATCGTGACCGGCAGCCCGGCTCGGGTCACTGGCTACATGGACACCGCCGGGCAAAAACTCTCGAGCCCCCTTGCCGAGATGGCCACCGACCGAGTGGCCCCCGACCTCGACAACCTGCGCCCGCTCAACAAGGTCACAGACATGCGAGGCAGCCTCGTTGCGCTTGAGTTCTCGAAGGACTTGCCCTTCATCCCAAAGCGTTTCTTCACCGTGTTCGGCGTTCCCACGCGAGATGTTCGAGGCGAACACGCTCACTACAAATGCGAGCAATTCCTCGTCTGCTTGAACGGCTCAGTAAAGGCGATAACCGATGACGGAACGTCGAGAAACGAGTTCGTCCTCGACTCCCCCGAGAAGGGCCTGTATATGCCAGCGCTTACTTGGGGCACTCAGTACGCGTATTCGCATGATGCTGTTCTGGCCGTTTTCGCGTCGGAGCTTTACGACGCGGCCGATTATATTCGCACCTACGACGAGTTCCGCAGGGTGCTGGGCGAATAGCGCCGTCTAGACGTATCGCTTTAGGGTGCGCTTGAGTCCGCGAAGCAGTCCACCAGCACCTGGCACGTACGACGCGAAGTGAAGTGCGGGCACCAGCCAGCCATCTCCGAAGTTTCGAAGGTAGTTGGCGTACTGGCGCGCCTGCTGCGGACGCCCCTGTTCTATCGAGCGGTATACGCCTCCGAGCAAGAAGCGACGGCCACCTCGCTTTACTGCTTTCTTCACTCCCGCGTGGTCGCCGTACTCGGCACGGGCGATCGCCAGAGTATCGAGGAAGTCGGCGGTATAAGCGAAGTAGCGTTGCCCGACGTTACCGCCGTGCTGGCGATAGACGGCCAATGGTGTGTCAATGCGCCTGACGGATCCGTGCGCGGCGACATCGATGAAGAACATCCAGTCGCTAGCCGTTCCAATCTCTTCGCGGAAGCCAACTTCGGGGATCGCTGAAGCGCGAACCATGGTCGCTGGGCCCGGCATTTGGGCACCGAAGTTGCTGATCATCTCGATCTGGTTAGTGACGACGTCCTTCGCAAGGTCGCCGACGATCTCGTCCATGTTGCCGTCGCGAAGCACGAAACACGGATGGTAGCTGAAGACCAGCTCGTCGTCCGCGTCGAACGCGGCGACTTGAGCGCCGATCTTTTCGGGAAGGAGCAGGTCGTCGCCTCCCATAAGGGCCACGAAGTCCCCGCTGCACGCGCGCAATCCGGCGTTGCAGTTAGCGGTGATTCCCTTGTTTTCAGCGTTCAATACGAGCTTGATGCGATCCGGGTGTTGCGCCTGCAAATCCAAGAGAATGCTTTGCGTGTTGTCCTTTGACCCGTCGTCGGAGACGACGATCTCGTAGTCGGCGAAGGTCTGCGCCAAGCACGATTCCACTGTCTCGCGAACGAGGTCTTCCTGGTTGTACGTGATGATGAGAATGCTGGCTCGCGGCGACATTAGTTCAGTTCCATTTTTGGAGCATCCGCATCACGGGCCCCGTTGGGCGACTCAGAAAGTCCTGACTCGTCAATACGTTGGACAGTTGCCGATTCCGGTGCAGTTTCGTCCGTGAGGTCCGGCGATTGAGCAGTCGGAGCTAGATGGTGACCGGCAATCGCCACGAACATCGCGAGATAGAAGATTGACGCCGACGCGGGCTGATACAGAGTACCGTTCGCGAAGACCGAGTTGACTAGGAACAGTACGTACGCGAAGGTGACCGTGAGGATGACGCTTTCACGCGTGCGGCGGTAGAGGATGATCAATCGCACCAAGATCAAGATCATCATCGCGGAGAGTGCCACGCCGCCCAAGAACCCGAACGCGGTGATGGCTTCGGCGAATTGGTTGTGGGCCATCGGCGCCAAGCTATCGCCCGCTGGCACGAGCGCCGTGCTGGCCATGCCGAAACCGCCGCCGAACACGTAAACGAGCGGATTGCCGATGTCGGCCAGGGCTTGGAAGTTCAGCAAAGGTAGTGCAACAAGCCTGTCGACGATGGCGGCGGTTATCGTGTAGTCGTAATTGAGGCCCGAACCGTCGGCGATACCGAAGCTGACAAGCGACACATCGATCCGGTCCTTCAGGGGCGGAATCAGCGCGTACGCGGCCACACCAAGTACGGCGAGCCCGGCGACGGCGGCTGCCATTTTGGCGAACGCGCGCCGGTTAAGGAGGCCGAGAAGTACGAGTCCGAGCGCTAGGTTCACAAGCGCAGACTTCTGCAGGGAAATGAGAGCCGAGAACGCGATCAGGATAATGACCACGAAACGCGTCCGTGCACGGAAAACCTGAACCAACACAATATAGGAACCCACTGCAATGCCAAGGGCGGTGAGGCTTCCCAGCAGTGACGAGAATCGGGTCAGATCGGCGCGTTCGGACGAGTTATCAAACCACCCAATAGGGCCGGTCAAGAGTTGCAGCGGGAGTGTAAGACAGGCGATGGTGAACATCGCGACAATCGTCACTATGTTCTTTCGCAACTGCGCCACCGAATCCGTGTAGACGTACAGGGCGAAGAGGATTGGCATGGCAAAAAGGAAACGGGACAAGCCGAGCAGCGTACCCGCTACGGAAATCAGCGCCAGTGATGTTATTGCCCCCAGTAGGGCTACTGAGAGGAGGATGATCAGCGGGGCCCACCTATCTCCGCGACGTTCGCGAAGGATCTTGCGAATGAACTGAACTCCGACAAAAACGGAAACAATCAGGTAGACCGCGACATACGGGACAAGAGCTACGTTGCGCAAGACGTGCAGGTTGATAACGACGAACGCGATCGCGAAGCGGATGGTGTTGCCATTCTGATGATCGAAAAATCGCTGAACGGTGGCTTTCATGGCCGCGCTCAGTTTCGAACTCTGCGGATAGCAGAACGGGCGTGATGAGTGGCTGCCGTTGAGCGGATAAAGCTCACGACACGTCTGGACGTGTCTACGATCTGATAGTCGGCGGGGGTCGCCGCCGCCCCATCCTCTTCGAACTGCTCAAGCGTGATGGCGACGCCGTCGAGGATCGCGTCCGACTCGACACCTACCGTGATTGTTACCCCGGTGTCGATCGCTTCGGGTCGCTCGATGGCGTCCCGCAGCGACACCGCGGGGAAGCCGAGCGTCGACGACTCTTCGCTGATGGTGCCGCTGTCGGAGAGGACGAGACGCGCGTTGATCTGCAGATTGACGTAATCGTTGAATCCAAATGGCGCGTGGAATATCAGGTTCTCCTTCACCTCGCCGGCCTGGCTTTCGAGGCGCGCGCGCGTACGCGGGTGAGTGGAAACGAGAACGGGAAGTTCATACTTGGCGCTTAGATCCTGTAGGGCGCCGAGTACCGAGTTCAAGCGGTCCGGATTGTCCACGTTCTCTTCGCGGTGAAGGCTCACCAGGAAGTAGCCGCCTCTCGCCAGACCTTGCCTATCGAGGATGTCGCTGGCTTCGATCGCGTCCTTGTTTCCGTTAAGCACTTCAAGCATCGGTGAGCCCGTGAGCAGGATTCGCGACGGGTGGATGCCCTCACTCAGCAGGTTGCGACGCGCATGCTCGGTATACACCAGGTTGTAATCCGAGACGTGGTCGACCAGTCGTCGGTTAGTCTCCTCCGGGACGTTGTCGTCGAATGAACGGTTACCCGCTTCCATGTGGAACACAGGAACTTTCATGCGCTTGGCCATCAGCGCAGAAATGCAGCTGTTCGTGTCGCCGAGAACCACCATCGCGTCTGGCTTCTCAAGCTCGAGAACCTGCTCAACCTTCAGCAGGATCGAACCGAGGACTGCGCCGAGAGAGCTCGTGTCGGCTTCGAGAAAGTGGTCGGGCTTGCGCAGTCCGAGGTCCTCAAAAAAGACCTCGTTGAGCTCGTAGTCATAGTTCTGCCCCGTGTGCACAAGAACGTGATCCGTGTACTTGTCCAGACGCTTGATCGTCGCGGCGAGGCGGATGATCTCTGGCCGCGTGCCGACGACGGTGAGAACTTTGAGTTGGTCGCTCATGCGTTTACTGCCTCTGCGATAGTGTCCGGGAAGTCCGGGTTAAAAATGTCGTTGGTCCAGAAGGACGTGAAGAGCGTATTTGCTCCGGTGTTTGTGATTTTGTGCGACCACATGGTCGGCATATCGATAGCCACGGGATTGTCACCGCTGACCTCGAATTCCACCACCTCGTCGCTGAACACCTTACGCAAGGAAATGGTCGCTGTACCCGACAAGACGGTGAAACGCTCGATCTTGCGGCGATGGAAGTGGTCACCGCGACTAATCCCGGGCTCCGTGGTGGAGAACGACGACTGGCCTGGACCACCGTGGGAGCGTATGACCTCGAAGAACGACCCACGGGCATCCGCATGCCGGGTGAGTCGCACCGGCGCCTGATGCGGGAAAACATATGAACGGTACGTATTGAAAAGGTCACGGTCGAACTTGAGCGCGACGTCGGGGATTTCGCCGTTTCGATAGGTCTGCGCGATATAGAGCAGCTTATGCAGTAGTTCAGACACCGTCGCGACTTTTGCGAGAGTGGGCAGGTCACGCTCGTCTGCTATCCCGGTGAGCAAGTCCGCAGCGTCTTGCGCGTGAAGCAACGTCAGATCTTTGTCGTTGGCCACTTCTGGGACCTCTCCGGAAGCGATGCGATGGGCGAATGTCGCTGTGACCGCGTTATAGAAAGGCCGACCGTGTTCGCCGAATAGGTTCGGCAGGACGACGTCGACATAGCTCGCGCCCACATCTGTCGCCGCAGCTCGCATGATGTCCGATGCCTCCGCCTTTGCGTCACCGTAAACGCCGCCAGCAAGAGATTGTGTCGAGTTTGCGAAAACGACTACCGGCGGGGGAATGACCGCGTTTCGCAGCGCCTGTGCCGCTTGCTGGGCGAGGCGGAGGTTTCCCTCGCGTACCTCTTCGTCCGAACCTCGGTTGACTCCGGCGATGTGCACGAGACGATCGGCGCCGTTCACTGCGCGGATCGCTTCGGCCTCGTCGAACCCGTCGCCTAGCGAGATACTGGTAGCGGCGGTTGCTGTCTCGAGAAGCGCGGCTCGAGTATGCCACCCAAGGAACCCGCGCCCCCCCGTGATAGCGACACGTGCCACGGTCAGCTCACCCGCCTACCTGGGAGGCCAGCCGCGGCCAGTTCCGCACGGACTTCGGGAAGAGTGAGCAAAAGGTCCTCGACTTCACCGACCGTCATCCGCGTCACCGTGTGAGAGTCATAGTCTTCGAACCGGGTTTGCTCTACGTCGCCTTGCTCGACGTAGATGCTGTAATTCAGATCGCGACTGTCGGCCTGGATACGGAAGTAGTCGCCCATATCCTGCGCTCTGGCCAACTCCTCACGATTCGCCAATGCTTCTGACAGCTTTTCAGCGTGCCGTGTGCCAATAACTTCTACCTTCGCGGCCGAGTGGAAGAGGTTTATAACAGCTTGCGCGAGGTCCCCGACTGTACAGGCGTCGGCTTTGCGGATGAAAAGGTCGCCCTGACGTGCGTTGTGGAATGCGAACTCGACCAAATCAACCGAGTTGGCCAATGACATCATGAATCGGGTCATGCTGGGATCGGTGACAGTGAGATTCTTGCCCGCCTTCAGCTGGCGGATAAACAGCGGGATCACAGATCCGCGCGAGTACATGACGTTGCCATATCTCACGCACGAGACCGTGGTATCGGCGTTTGGGTTGTTTAGTCCGTAAGATTGAGCGACCTTCTCCATCATCGCTTTGCTCATGCCCATCGCGTTGACCGGGTACACAGCTTTGTCGGTGCTGAGACAGACCAGCGACGACACACCCGCGTGGTCTGCCGCCCTGACTACATTGTCGCTCCCGAGGACGTTCGTCTTCACAATTTCCATAGGGAAAAACTCGCCAGAGGGAACCTGCTTAAGGGCTGCGGCGTGGAAGACGTAATTGACGTCGCGCATAGCGCGTTCTACGCTCTGGTAGTCGCGGATATCTCCGAGGTAGAAGCGGACGCGTGGGTCATTGATCTCGTGCCGCATCAGGTCTTGTTTCGCCTCGTCGCGACTCAGGACACGTATCTCAGCTACGTCGCTGTCGAGAAGCTTCTCGGCCACGGTGTGGCCGAACGACCCGGTTCCGCCCGTTATGAGAATGCGTTTCCCAGCGTACGTTTCAGCCATGTGATTTCCTCTTTTTCGTGTCTGACGAGACGGCGGCGAGTATCTGCTCGATCGCGTCTACCCCGCTGTCTCGCGACATCGCCTCTTTATAGAATCTCTGGGCGTTGTCGCCCATACGCCGACGGTCGTCACTCGATGCGTTGAACGCCAGGCGGAAGGTGTCCGCCAACGCCGCGGCGTCTCCCGGTGGGCTTACGAAGCCAAGCGATTCCTCCGTCACAATCTTCTCAACGTCGCCGGCGACGGTCGTGATGACCGGGATGCCCACCGCAAGGCTCGACTGAAGCTTCGAAGGGATGGTGACACGGAAAATGTCGAGGTCTTTCAACGTCACGAGCTGAAAGTCAGAAGCCTCGTAGTGCGTGGCCATTTGTTCGAACGGAACCCGCCCGTAGAAATGCACGTTCGTGGCGCCTTCGGTTTGCGCTAGAGCCTTGACTCGCGCCTCGGCTACTCCGGATCCAACAACCGAGATCTTAAAGCCAACCAGATCTGTAACGAGCGCCGCGGCCTTCACTACCGTTTCGAGATCTTGCATATCGCCAATATTTCCGGCGTAAGTGACGTTGAGGCTTCTCTGCGACAGGTTTGCGGCGCGGCGCGAACGGTCGATAGCCAGCTGATTCGTCTCGGCCCAGTTGAAGATGGTATGAGCGCGCTCGGCCGGCACTCCACGCTCGACCAGGAGCTTCGACATCCCCGGGCCAATGGCTATCGTGGCGGCAGCGTCGCGGTAGAGGCGGCGCAGCCAAGGCTCAAGTATTTTCGCAACGACCTTCTGCACGCGAGGGTTCCCGACCATCGATGAGCCCGTGACGGACTCCGGCCATAGGTCCTGCACATGCATCACGAAGGGAAGTTTCCAAATCCGATTCCACCACGCCGGCCCAATCGCGGCGGTCATCTGCGTCGCATAGGCATAGACAACGTCAGCCTGGCGGACGGACCGGTGCGCGGCGAATGAACTTGCCGCAAACGTCAGGTAGTTCAGCAGTCGTCCGACGGGATTGTTGGAGTGGCTGATGACTAGCGGGACTCGGAATATGCGAATGCTGCCGTCTTTCTCGGCGTGTCCAAATCGTTGGCGGTAACCCTCGTAAAGCGCGCCCTGCGGATAGTTCGGAAATCCCGTGACGACGCTGACTTCGTGCCCTCGTTCAGCGAGACCTCGTGCGACTGCTTGCGGGATGGGGATCGGCTCCGGCGGATAGTACTGCGTGACGATCGTAATCTTCACTGGGACCCCCCGCCGTCTGACGCGGCGGCCCGCGACGACTCATACCATTCAACGGTGCGCTTGATCCCGTCGGAGAACTCTATTCTTGGCAGCCATACCCAGTCGTTGGATGACGACCCGGCAACGACCTCAAGCGATGACACTAGTCGGTGAATCTCAGGGCCTTTGCCGAGCACTCTGGCCGCTAGCGCGAGGAGGCTGACAGGGAAAGCGAAAAGCCGGGGTTTTGCGCCCATGGCTGCCCCGATCATTCTTAGAAGCTCCGGTGTTGAGGGGCTCTGAGTGTCGCCAGCTATAACGAGGGCGCCGGAAGCTGCGGGATCCGCGGAGGCGCGCTCGAGCAAGTCGGTCAGATTCCAGATCGACACCATACTGCGACGATTGTGCACACTGGCCAGCGGTAAAGGCACGTTGCGTCGGGCGATTGAAAGCATGCGCACGAAGTTCCCGCCGACCCCCGGGCCAAAGACTAGCGGGGTGCGGACCACGACGATTCCCATGTCGGTTTCGCGGGCAATTACGGCAAGAGCCTGTTCTGCCTCATGCTTAGAAATTCCGTACGGGTCGACAGGCGACGGCTCGCTGCTGGCGTCGTACGCACGCCCCGCAGTCTCCTCGCCGTTCACCTTGATGCTACTTAGAAAGACGAACTTCGAAACTCCGCTCGCTGCCGCGCACCGGGCGAGGTTCTCGGTACCAGCGCTGTTCACTTCTCGGAAGTCGGCTAACGGGTCAGCCGACGTCTCATGCATCACGTGCACGCGAGCAGCAAGGTGGATGACCGCATCATGGCCCTCGAGCACTCCGTCCCACGGGGTGGCCGAGCCGATGTCGGAGATAACGATCTCGAATGCGCCCTTCGGAGCTGAGCCTGCAGTTCGTACCGCGGCAGTAACAGCGTGCCCTGAATCGAGCAGCTGTGCGCAGAGGTGCCGTCCGACAAAACCGTTCGCACCCGTAACGAATATCTTCATTTAGCCAACCTCTGACAATCCGCGCGAAGCAAATCGGCGACGCGTGACGTCGACGATCAAGAAATAGCTCAGTACGACGACCGCCAGCATCGTCGCCGGCAACCAAACCGCCGACTCGGCTGTGCTCAAGGAGATGAAACCTGCCGTGGCGGCGGCGGCACTTGCGAGCGCCACAAACACCGACACGGTCAGGTGCGAAGCTCCATACGTTGTGAGCAATTGATACTGGTGCGTGCGATGCGCCTCGTACCACTTCTCCCCACGCAGAGTGCGACGGATCAAAGTGAAGCCAGAATCAGCGAGGTAAATCGCTATGGGGCCGAAGACGAAGAGTAGAGACAGGCCTGATGCTATTGCGCCAACGGCCAAAACCGCCACAAACGCTCCGAGAACATAGCTGCCAACGTCACCCAGAAACAGGCCGCCGCCGAAAATATTCCACGGTAGGAAACCAGTGAAAACGGCAGCGAGAACAAAACCGCCGAGGGCGAGCCAAGGCAGCCCCTCCGCTAAACCGCCCGCACCGTACGCTATGCCGACAACGAGGCCGTGAAGAGCGGATATCCCGTTAATTCCATCCATGAAGTTGGCGACGTTGATGTACGCAGCGATTGCCACAGCCCCCAGAATCCACACCACTGGTCCGCCGCCGAGGAGCGCAACCACTGCACCCGCAGCTGCAACGCCGATCACGAGCTGCAAGATCGCGCGAATCTGCGCGGGGAGGCCCTTGTCGTCTTCGATCCAACCGATGAGAGAGGCCGCGAGCACGGTGGCGATCACCACAAAATCGATCCCCGCGGCCTCCATGCCCAGGATGTACGTCAGGTACCCAATAAGGGCGCCGAAAACCACGGCTAAGCCGCCGCCGCGCAGCACAGGGCTCGCGTGAGACGAACGCTCGTTGGGTACATCGAGCACTTCACGCTTGGCAAGAAACGGTTTGATGAAGAGCGGCGCGGCTAGGCTACCGAGCAACCCGACTGCCGCTGACACGAGAATCAACAATCAGTTGGTCCTTGCTGGCTCGGTGACTACGGGTAGCGATGTCGTCGCTTCACGGCACCGTTCAATCCATCGATCTTTGTCAAGATTCTCCGGGGAAATTGACGAGACCGCTGTATGCGAAATTTTGGGGTGCACGGGTCGCTCGTCGGTCTCATTGACTCCGACCAGCTCTTCGTGAAGTTTCTCCCCAGGACGAAGGCCGGTGTAAACAATGGCGATGTCTTGACCCGACATGTCGATCATGCGCTGCGCTACATCGAGAATTCTCACTGGCTCCCCCATGTCGAGGATTAGCACTTCGGCCGGGCGCCCAATGCCCCCGGCCTGCACTACGAGCTGGCATGCCTCAGGAATGGTCATAAAGAAGCGAGTGACGTCGGGATGCGTGATCGTCAGTGGCCCACCGGCTTCAATGAGCGAGGTGAAGGTGGGAAGCATCGAACCGCGGCTTCCGATCACGTTTCCGAAACGCACCGAAAGGTATCGCTGGCCCGATCGCTGCGCCGCCCAGGCTGTCAGCTTCTCTGCAACGCGTTTCGAGTGGCCCAGAATGCTCGTTGGATTGGCTGCCTTGTCGGTGGAGATGTTTACGAATGTCGTGACTCCGACCGCCTGTGCCGCTTGCAGCACATTTAGGGTACCGAGCACGTTCGTCTTCCATGCTTCCTCTGGGAACTGTTCCAGCATCGGCAAGTGCTTTAGTGCGGCGGCGTGGAAAACAACCTCGGGTCGCCGTTTTTCGAATATCTCCATGATTGATGCGGCATCCCGGATGCTCGCGAGCACGACATCCGGCGTGTCCAGGAGGCCATGCCCGAAGATAGATATCTGCGTGCTCTGGAGGCCTGTCTCGTCGTGGTCGAGCATGATGAGTTCCGACGGGGCGAACTTGTAGATCTGGCGAGAGAGCTCCGACCCGATGGAACCACCGGCACCTGTAACGAGCACTCGCTTGCCCGTGAGGTATCCCGCTATCGATTCGACCTCAGTGTCAACCGGGTGACGACCGATGAGGTCTTCTATGGATATGTCGCGTAGGTCACGAAGGCGGGATTTGCCCTCAAGGATTTCTTCCAGCGGAGGAAGTACCTTCACCCTAAGGCCGGCGGCAACCGCGCGGTCGTTGATCTCCGTCAGAAGTGCAGCGTCAGCCTTAGCGATAGCCACCACGAGGACCTTCGCGTCAGTCCGGGCGGCAACCGCTTCAAGGTCTCGTTGAGTTCCCAGCACTCGGACGCCATCAAACCAACTGTTTCGACGCGCCGGATTGTCGTCTATTAGGCCGACTGGAACGAACATCGAGTTCCTGTCGGTGATCATCCGCCGCACGAGGGTGGAGCCGAGATATCCCGCTCCGTACACGAGCGCTGGTTCTGCCTCCTTAGCGTGTTCGATCATGCTCTCGGCAATCAGCCGCTTCACATAACGCGCAGCACCCATCAAGACAAAAGCAATCGGAGCGGCGATCAGGAAAACACTTCGCGGAATAGAAATGGCCACACCAACTAGAGCGACGGGCAGACCCACGATCACGCCAGTCAGTAGGACCATATAAAGCAGTGATCGAACCTCAGCGAAGCTACCGTATGGGTGTCTGCCGCGGTATAGGAAAACACCCCAGCCGACACCCAACTGCACCAGGACGGTGGCGATCGACACCGCGCTCAACCAGCGCCAAGAGATTTGTGTGACATCGAAGTCGTAGCGTAAAAACACAGCGAACGTTAGCCCGAAGACCCACGCCATCGCGTCGATCAAATACTGCGTACCGAATCGGCGGAGAGCACTACGCGCTTGAAGATTTCTAAGTTGAGACTGAGCAAAAGAAAGAGTCATCGCGGTCCCCAATGAACGCTTGTCTGCTCAGGAGGAGGACCCGCAGCATCCGGCGTCGGTCGAGTTGGCCTGCTCGAAAGAAACACCGACATTGTTACCTTGCTTTCCCCTTGACATTCGTTTCATCACTTAATCCGTGAGAAACAAACACCTCATTCTCACACACGATGAGAAATCAGATTATTCGACAGGCCATCTCGCACACGGGTATTTGATATTCATTCAAGTCAAGGCACATCAGATATAGAAGTCCGGCGTATGCGGAGTGCGCGACCTGGGCTTAGCGGGAGCCCCTGTCAGCAGCGAACCTTCGGGCGCATCCGTCAACACCACAGCGTGCGCTCCGACCACCGAATTCGCCCCGATGACCACGGGGCCTAAGATGCTCGCGCCGGTTCCGACCACGACATGGTCGCCGAGTGTCGGATGCCGCTTGCCCGGCAGAGACGTTCGGCCGCCGAGAGTAACGCCGTGATACAGCATCACGTCGTCGCCGATCTCGGCGGTTTCGCCGATCACGATGCCCATGCCGTGGTCGATGAAGAACCGGCGGCCGATGACGGCTCCGGGATGGATTTCGACACCGG
>Ga0247815_10001465_pt1 | contig 17993 bp, 15 predicted proteins | sample UWRJL194509B1_FD_181014 | JGI IMG/M metagenome (GOLD analysis project Ga0247815, IMG submission 181014) | Plant litter microbial communities from Arlington Agricultural Research Station in Wisconsin, United States - UWRJ-L194-509B-1 | ecosystem: Environmental > Terrestrial > Plant litter >...
ATGGTCAAGCAGATGACGGCGCTGGGCCGCTATGGTCAGCCGGAAGAGATCGCCGGCGCGGTGGCGTTCCTGGTCGGCCCCGACGCCGCCTACATCACCGGCGCCACGCTGAACGTCGACGGCGGTCAAAACAGTTAATCGCGGTTGGCGTGATCCTCGCCCGGCGAGCGGCCGAACATGCGCAGGTATTCGCGGCCGAATTGCGACGGGCTTTCGTATCCCACCGTGTAGGCGACGGTGGTGACGTTGACGGCGGCGGTGATCAACAGCTTCTTCGCCTCCAGCAGCCGCAGCCGCTTTTGAAACTGCACCGGGCTGTAGGCGGTGGTCGATTTGAACTGGCGATGGAAGGCCGACGGACTCATGCCCGCCTGGTCCGCCAGGGCGTCGACGCTGAGTTTGTCCGTGTAGTGCTTGCGCAGCCAGCCGATGGTCTCGCGCATGCGCGACAGGCGGCTGTCCTTGTTGGCGATCTGGCGCAGCATCCAGCCTTGCGGCCCCTGCAAAACGCGGAACAGTATCTCGCGCTCGATCAGCGGCGCCAGCACTTTGATTTCCTCCGGCCGCCGCATCAGGCGGGCCAGTCGCAGCCACGCGTCGGTCATCTCCGGCGTGATCGGGCTGACGGAAAAGGCGGCGGCGCCGGCGTCGTCGCGGGCCGGAAAATCGGCCACCAGATCGGTGATCAGCGGCACGTCGAGCGTCAACGCCAGCGCCGTGTAGGGCAGGCCGGGGGCCTCGCCGTGTATCTGCCCGGACACCGGGATGTCGACCGAATTGAGAAAGTAATGCTCCGGGTCGTAGTCCAGCACGTGGGTGCAGATGGTCACCCGTTTGCCGCCCTGGAGCACGAAGTTCAGCATCGGCTCGTAGACGGCATCGAGTTCATAGCGCGGCACTTCGCCCACCATCAAGCCGAGGCGCGGGATGCCGCTGGCGCGCGCCACCGCCCAGCGCGTATGCACAAGTTCCCGCAGCTCGGTTAGTGGCGATGTCATCGGTCTATCTTACGCGATGCCTGGCGGCAGGTCGGTGATGGTCGTGCCCGTGATGCTTTCGGCGAAGGCCATGCCGAACAGCGTGGCCGGCGTCTGGAAGCCGGCGCGGTGCTCGCCGCCCAGCACGCGGCGCGCCGCTTCGACCGCCGACAGCGGTGTGTACGAATAGCCGTTGACGGTGTCGATGCGGGCGCGGAACACCGAGCCGTCGGCGCCGGTGACCTTGGCCACGACGCTGGCGCGATGCGCGTCACGCTCCTCGGCCGACGGCCCGTCCGGCATCGCCGCCAGGTCGCCGGACGGGAAGCCGTCGCCCTTCACATGCACGAACATTTCAATGTTCGGGATACTGGTGGATTTCCAGGTGGTGACCAGGTCGCCGAACGACAAGGGGAAGCAATCCACATCGCCGTCGCCGAAATCGAATTGCGCCGGCGCGGCGTCGGGCTTGGTCACGATCACACCGTCCGCACGCGCCAACTGGCCGACGGCGAGGATCTCAGCGACGCTGTTCGCCGAGCCACGCGACACCGATCCCGCCACTTGCAGCGCCATGCGCAGGCGTTGCGGCTGGTCTACCTTGGCGGCGACGTACGAGGCCAGGCAGTCGCTCGGCACCACGTCCCAGCCGACGCCGGGCAACAGCATCACGCCGGCGTCGGCCGCGCGCTGCGACCATTCCTCGGCCAGCGCGTAGACCTTGAATTCGGCGGTGATGTCGAGATAGTGCGCGCCGACCGCGATGCAGGCCGCCATCATCGGCCGGGCGGTGCGGGCGAACGGGCCGGCGCAATTGAGCACCGCCGTCACGCCCTCCAGGCCGGCGCGCAGCGCGGCGTCGTCCTCGACGCCGAAGACGCGGTACGCAACGCCGAGCTGGCGCGCCAGCGCCGCGACCTTGGCTTCATCGCGTCCGGCGATTTCAAAGGCCAGGCCGGTTTGGCGCGCGCGTTCGGCGATGAGTTTGCCGGTGTAGCCGGCGGCGCCGTAAATCAAAATTTTCGCTGTCATGGGGAGCTTTCAATCGGAGTTGGAGTGCATCAAGTATGCGTACGATGACTCGCCTCCGCTCGCCTGTTCGTCCCCTTTTCTAGCCTAATCCTGCTCCGAAGCGACTTTGAAGCGGGCCACGTCGCGCATCGGCGGCATGCCGAACATGCGCGCATATTCGCGGCTGAAGTGCGACGCGCTTTCATAGCCGACCGAGAACGCGACCGAGGCCGCGTCGTGCGGCTCGAACAGCAATTGCCGCCGCGCCTTCAGCAGGCGCAGCCGCTTTTGATACTGGATCGGCGTCATCGCGGTCACAGCCTTGAAGTGGCGGTAAAACGCGGCCACGCTCATGCCCGCCATCGACGCCAGCGGCTCGACGTGGAACGGTTCGGTGAAGTGCGCGCGGATCCAGTCGATCGCGCGCCGCACCTGCGACAGGCGGCTGTCGGCGCGCGCGATCTGGCGCAGCGTGTCGCCGTGCGGTCCCTGCAGCGCGCGGAACAATATCTCGCGTTCGATCATCGGCGCCAGCAGCGCCGCCTCCTGCGGGCGATCCATCAGGCGCATCATGCGCAGCCAGGCGTCGATCAGTTCCGGCGTGGCGGCGATGACGGAAAAATCCGAGTCGTCCCGCGCCGGTTGCGTATCGCCAAGGTCGGCGAGTAGGGAAGCGATGACCGCCGGATCCAACGTCAGGCTGAGCGCGAGATACGGGCAATCGGGGCGGTCCGGTCCTTCCGAGCAGACCTGGCCCAGCACCGGTATCTCGACCGGAATCAGGAAATAGGTCGCCGGCTCGAAGCGCATGATCCGGTCGCCGATCGACAGCAGCTTGTTGCCCTGCAGGACCAGGTGCAGCGTCGGCTCGTACACCTGATCGGAGCAGGCCTCGGCGCGCACCATCGCCACGCGCGGCAAGCCGGTCGCGGTCCATTTGTCTCCGGCGCGCATCGCGATGGCGCGCAGTTCGTGCATCGCATTGTTCATGCCGCTCAATATAGCAGCGTTTGCGGGCCCGAAACGCCGTTGAGAAGAATAGGCAAGGATGCGCGAGTAACCGGCATGTGATTCGCGGACGCGTGCCCTAACATCATTCCGGTCGACGAAGCCATCCGGGCTTCGACTACGCAAGTCTCATCAACCCTAAGGAAATCAAATGCAATTACAAGGAAAAGTCGCCGTGGTCACCGGCGCATCGAGCGGCATCGGCGCCGGCATCGCCAAGGCGCTGGGCGCCGAGGGCGCGACCGTCATCGTCAACTACGCCACCAGCAAGAGCGGCGCCGACGCGGTGGTCGCGGCCATCAAGGAGGCGGGCGGGAAGGCGGTCGCGGTGCAGGCGGACATGAGCCAGTCGGCCGACGTGGCCCGGTTGTTCGAGACGGTGAAGGCCTACGGCCAACTGGACGTGTTGGTCAACAACGCCGGCTTCGCCATCTTCGAGATGGTCGCCGACCTGACCGAGGAGGCGTTCCACAAGCAGTTCAACGTCAACGTGCTGGGCTACTTCCTGGCGATCCGCGAAGCGGTCAAGCATTTCGGCGAGAGCGGCGGCAGCATCATCAACATCAGCTCGATCCTGAGCACCGATCCCTACCTGGCCTCCAGCGTGTACTCGGCCACCAAGGGCGCGGTCGACACGCTGACCTTTGCGCTGGCGCGCGAACTCGGACCGCGCGGCATCCGCGTCAATTCGATCCTGCCGGGCCACACCAACACGCCCGCCACCGCCGGCCATTTCGATGGCGAATTCGGCCAGAAGCTGATAGCCGGCACGCCGCTGGGCCGCTTCGGCGAGCCCGAGGATATCGCGCCGGTCGCGGTGTTCCTGGCGTCGCAAGCGTCGCACTGGGTGACCGGTGAATCGCTGCGGGCATCGGGCGGCGTGCGCGGCGTGGGCTACTGATCCGATGGCAAGCCTGACCGTCGGCGACGTCGCCGCCCCATCCGGCCGACGCGCGCTCGCGTTGTTCACCGTTCTCACCGCGCAATGCATGTTCGCCATGGACCTGCTGATCGTGCTCGTCGCCTTGCCGCGCATACAGCATGATCTCGGCTTCAACCCGGCGTCGCTGACCTGGGTGCTGAACGGCTTCGGCCTGGCGTTCGGCGGGCTGCTGCTGTTGGGCGGCCGGCTGGGCGACATGATGGGACAGGTGCGCGCGTTTCGCGTCGGGCTTGCCGTGTTCGTGCTGGGCTCGCTGTTGGGCGGCCTGGCGCAGACGCCGGCGCTGCTGGTGGGCGCCCGCATCCTGCAGGGGATGGGCGCCGCGCTGGCCGGCCCCAGCGTCCTGGCGCTGGTGATGCTAATGGCGCGCGACGCCAGGGAGCAGGCGCGCGGCATGTCACTGTTCATCGCGGTGTCGTCGGTCGGCGCCTCGGCCGGCTTGATCCTGGGCGGCGTGCTCACTGAATACGTCTCCTGGCGCTGGGCCTTGCTGGTCAACGTGCCGGTCGGCGCGCTGGTGCTGCTGGCGATCGGACGGCTGGTCGCCGAGACCCATCCGAAGCCGGCGCGGCTCGACGTCGTCGGCGCGCTGACCGCGACGCTCGGTTCGGTGGCGCTGGTGTATGGCTTCATCAGCGCCGCCGACCACGGTTGGCGCGACGTCGGCACGCTGTTGTCGTTCGCGGCGGTGTTGCCCATGTTCGCCCTGTTCGTCCGGACCGAAAGACGGCACAAGGAGCCGCTGCTCGACCTGCGCCTGCTGCGCGACCGCTCGCGGGTGGCGGGACTGGCGGTGATGGCCTTGATCGTCGGCATGCACTTCTCGCTGCTGTTCATGCTGGTGCAGTATTTCCAGCGCGTCATGGGCTATACGCCGCTGGTGGCGGGATTGGCCTATCTGCCGCTGACCGCCACGGTGTTCGCGATCAGCCATTTCGTGCCGCGCTTGATCGTGCGCTTCGGTGCCCGCGTGTTGCTGGCCACGGGCAGCTTGCTGGTCGCGTTCAGTTTGGCCGGGTTCGCGCTGCTCGGCGAGCACGATGCTTATTTCGCGGCGGTGCTGTTGCCGCTGTTGGTGCACGCGGTGGGTATCGCGCTGGTGTTTGCGCCGGGCACGGTGGCGATCATGGACGGCGTGCCGGACGAGCACGCGGGCGCGGCGTCGGGTCTGCTGCAGATGGATCAGCAGATCGGCGGCGCGCTCGGGATCGCGGCGATCACGTCGATCTACGCCGTCAACGCCGATCCCGGGCGCTACGCCTCCGGCTTGCCGACGGCCTTTTTAGGTGGTGCTATTATTTCCTTGGTTGCGGCGCTGATCGCGTTGACGATCCGTGCCGGTTGAAGCCGCGACGAGATATTACTGATTGAATATTTCATTCATGTATTATGGTCTGGTATTCAACAGGGAGAACATGATGCAGGTCATCTTGATGGGATTGCACGAGGACGCCTGTGAAGAGAGCGTCGCGACGGGGCTGGCGCCATTTTTCCATGTCATGCAGGTCAAGATGGTGCGCGACGGCGCCGTCGACAATCCATGGGCGTTGATCGACGTGCACGACTCGTACGAACGGGTGTGGAACGTCTGCGAGCAATTGCGCGGGGTTTTCCATCGCGGCAAACGCATTCATTTGTATATTCCGTTGCACCAGGACGACGTGTATCACGACCTGCCTGCCCACGCCTGCATCCATATCCCTTGAAAGATCACCCATGCTGTCCAAGCTGACCGCGCTGTTCCGTTATTTCAACAGCGCGGTGCCGTTCCGCCTGGTGCCTGCGCTGATCACCACCGCCGTTTTGTTCGTGCTGCTATGGCTGCCTTGTCCGGCCGGGCTGGATCCGAAGGCTTGGGCGCTGGTGGCGATTTTCCTCACCACCATCGTCGCCATCATCCTCAAGGTGATGCCGATCGGCGTGATGGCGATGATGGCGATCGTCATCGTCGCGCTGTCGCAGGTGACGTCGACCTCGTCCAAGGGCGCCATCACCGATGCGCTGAGCAGCTTCTCCAGTCCGCTGATCTGGCTGATCGTGGTGGCGATCCTGATCTCGCGCGGCCTGAAGAAGACCGGGCTCGGCAGCCGTATCGGCCTGATCTTCATCGCCTTGATGGGCAAGCGCACCATCGGCATCGGCTATGGCCTGACGATCTGCGAGCTGGTGCTGGCGCCGTTCACCCCCAGCAACACGGCGCGCGGCGGCGGCATCGTCCACCCGATCATGAAGTCGATCGCCAACGCCTTCGATTCCGATCCGGCGCGCGGCACCGAGGGCAAGGTCGGCACCTACCTGGCGCTGGTCAACTATCACGCCAACCCGATCACCTCGGCGATGTTCCTGACCGCCACCGCGCCCAATCCGCTGGTGGTCGACTTCGTCGCCAGGGCCAGCAAGCAAAGCTTCCATCTGAGCTGGACCACGTGGGCGCTGTGCATGCTGCTGCCGGGCTTGGTCTGTCTGCTGGTGATGCCGCTGGTGATCTACCTGTTGTCGCCGCCGCAGCTGAAGGCGACGCCGGACGCGGTGCAATACGCGCGCGGCGAGCTGGATCGCATGGGCCCGCTGGCGCCGAAGGAAAAAGTCATGCTCGGCACCTTCGGCCTGCTGCTGGTGCTGTGGGCGAACCTGCCGGCGATGCTGTTCGGGCCGGCGTGGACGCTGGATCCGACCGTGGTCGCCTTCCTCGGCCTGTTCGTGCTGATCATCACCGGCACCTTGGACTGGGATGATGTGCTGTCGGAAAAGAGCGCGTGGGACACGCTGATCTGGTTCGGCGCGCTGGTCATGCTGGCCGAGCAGTTGAACAAGCTGGGCGTGATCGGCTGGGCCGCGCTGGCGATGAAGGATGCGATCGTCCTCAGCGGCATGGGCTGGCTGCCGGTGGCGACGGTGCTGCTGCTGGCCTTCGTGTTCTCGCACTATCTGTTCGCCAGCACCACGGCCCACATCAGCGCCATGCTGTTCGCCTTCATGTCGGTGGGCGCGCAGCTGCTGCCGGCCGCGTACCTGGTGCCGTTCCTGCTGATGATGACGGCCGGCTCGGCCATCATGATGACGCTGACGCATTACGCCACCGGCACCTCGCCGATCATCTTCGGCAGCGGCTATGTCACGATGGGCAACTGGTGGCGCGTCGGCTTCGTCATGTGCGTGCTGGAGCTGGCGATCTTCGCGGTGATCGGCGGCGCCTGGTGGAAGCTGCTGGGCTATTGGTGAGCCAGCCCCACCAGCTGCACCAATAGGATCTTCAGCACCGTCATCGACGGGAAGATCATGGCGTAGCCGACATCGGGCCGGTCGGTCGGCGCGATGCGGTTGGCGAACGCCAGGATCGCCGGGTTGCCGGTGGCGCCGGCGACGATGCCGGCCACGCTGTCGAACGGCAGGCGGAACACCAGCAGCGCCACCAGCATGGTGACGATCACCAGCACCGCGACGATGGCCGCGCCCAGCAGCAGGTACAGCAAGCCATGGTTGGCGAAGGTGGCGGCGAAGGTGGCGCCGGAGGAGATGCCCACCACCGCCAGGAACAAGGTCAGGCCGAAATTGCGCAGCACCAGGTTGGCCGAGATCGGCATCGCCCACTGGAACTTGCCGGTGCGGCGTTGTTGCCCGAGCAGCAGCGCCACCAGCAGCAGGCCGGCGAAGCCGAACGACACCTGGCCCAGCAGCGGCAGCGGCCAGTGGATCGCGCCGAAGGCCAGGCCCAGCGTGACGCCGACGCCGATGCCGATGTAGCTCACTTCGGCGGTGCCGCGCACCGAGTCGCCGAACAGCTTGCGCAGCGCCGGGAAGCTGGCGCGCGGCGCCAGCACGCCGACGCGGTCGCCGAATTCCAGCAAGCGTTGCGGCGTCAGCGGCAGGTCGGCGTCGTTGCGGCGCAGGTGCAGGATGCGCGCCTGCAGTTCCTGCGGCAGCTTCAGCTGCGCCAGCCGCAGGCCGGCGACGGCGGCGCTGGAGACGAAGAAGCGCTCGTAGTCCAGGTCGCTGCGGTCGCGCACCATGCGGCCGGGGTGGGCGGGACCGAAACGGGTCGCCACGTCGTGCAGCACGGCGCCGTCGTTGCCGGCCACCAGCAGCACGTCGTCGCGCTCCAGCCGGATGCCGTCCTCGGCCACCAGGTTGTGGTGGCCGCGCCGCACCGCCGCGATTGAAATCCCGGACGGCAGATTGCGCGCCGCTTCGGCCAGCGTCATGCCGATCACGTAGAACTCGGTCACCTCGACTTCCTCCAGGTGCAGCGAGGCCGGCGCCGCGCTCGACAGGCGTGGCTTAAAGCAGGCGTTGTACAAGCCCAGCAGCAGGATCGGCACGGCGACGCCGATCGGGTAGGCCATCGAATAGCCGGTGGCCGGCGCGCTGCCGAACACCGCCAGCGCCGCCTGCAGCGCGGCCGTGCTGGTGCCGGCGCCGGCGAACGCGCCCAGCGCGTGCGGCAGGTCGATCGCCGGCAGCCAGCGCGCGGCGGCCAGGGTCAGCGCCAGCGCGGCGCAGACCGCGATCAGCGCGGCCAGGTTGGCTTTGACGCCTTCGGCCGTGCTCAGGCCACGGAAAAACTGCGCGCCGTAGGCGATCCCGACGCCGTACAGGAACAGCAGCAGGCCGAGGTTGCCCAGCATCGCCGGCAGCACCAGCTTGGGCGCGGCGGCGCCGACCGCGAGCCCGACGAACAGCACCGCGCCCGAGCCCAGCGATAGTCCCTTGATGCTGAGCGCGCCCAGCAGGTAGCCGATCGCTATGGTGAGGAACAGCGCCAACATCGGCTGACTGGTCAGGAATACATTAAGAACGGCCATTGGGCATGCTTTCGTTTAAAATATTAATAGGATATTAATTGATTGTCGACCAAAGGCGGGAAAAATGAAGACAGCGGTATTCAGTGCGCGCCGATACGACAAGACCATGCTGGCGCGGGCCAACGCCGAAGCCGGCCATGAACTGCGCTTCCTGGAGGACCGGCTGACCGCCGCCAGCGCGCCGCTGGCCGCCGGCTGTGAAGCGGTGTGCGTGTTCGTCAACGACACGGTCGACGCCGAGGTGCTGGCGATCCTGGCGGGGCAGGGCACGCGGCTGGTGGCCACCCGCTCCACCGGCTACAACCAGATCGACGCCGCCGCCGCCGAGCGGCTCGGCATCGCCGTGGTGCGGGTCACCGACTACTCGCCGCATTCGGTGGCCGAGTTCGCCGTCGGCCTGCTGCTGGCGGTCAACCGCAAGATCGCCCGCGCCAGCGTCCGCACGCGCGAGGGCAACTTCGATCTGGACGGACTGATGGGCTTCGACCTGCACGGCAAGACGGTGGGCGTGATCGGCACCGGCAAGATCGGCACCATCTTCGCCCGCATCATGGCCGGCTTCGGCTGCACCGTGGTCGGCTACGACCGCTACCCGTCCGCCGCGTTCGAAGCGCTGGGCGGCCGCTACATCCCGGTCGACGAATTGCTGGCCTGCAGCGACGTGGTGTCGCTGCATTGCCCGCTGACCGACGAGACGCGCCACATCGTCGACGCCGCGGCGCTGGCGCGCGCCAAGCGCGGCGCCATCCTGGTCAACACCAGCCGGGGCGGGCTGGTCGACACCGAGGCCGCCACCGAGGCGCTCAAGACCGGGCAGCTAGGCGGTCTCGCCATCGATGTCTACGAGCAGGAGGCCGCGCTGTTTTTCCAGGACTTGTCGTCGACCATCATTTGCGACGACGTGATCCAGCGGCTGGTGTCCTTCCCGAACGTGATCGTCACCGGGCATCAGGCCTTCTTCACCGAGGAGGCCATCGGCCAGATCATGCAAACGACCATCGACAGCATCACCGCGTTCGAGCGCGGCGAGGCGCTGGTGAACCGTATTCCGCCCGCTTGAAGCGGGGAACATCATACTAACCGGTTGGATATGCTAAAGAATTAAGCGATTTTCTACCACGGATTTACGGATATTCCTGCTCTAATAGGAAGCGGATTGAGCCAGATATAAACTGTTAACCGCCATTTATTAAATTTATTTGGTGGAAGACTATATATTCGACCTCATTAAAAAATACTATTGATTTAATAGCGACAATAAAATTCCATAATGGGTACTGGTCATTTATTCTGTAATCCTTTCAACAGGATTGACGGAACAAAATGAATAGCTCTAAATTTATTGTATTGAATCTATTAGTGGCCGCGTCGGTGGCAGCGATTGCGGCGCCTTCAGATACGCCCCCCGAAGTTCAACAACACAATCCTCGAATTGGTGAACCTTATGGTGTGGACGACAACACTGGTTCGTCGAAATTTTTAATCGCGGACAAAACGGAACGCCAGCCGGTCAGCGAGCGCCGTGAATCGGCATTAGGTGAGCCTTACCGGATGAAAGACTATTTTGTCTCGACAAAAACACGCGCCGAAGTAAAGGAAGAGCTGCGTGTCGCGCAAGCCCGTGGGGAAGTGTCGCTGGGTGAGCCATACCCGATAAAGTGGTAAGCGCATATTCCGGGAGAAAATCATGAGTCAGAAAGTAATTGCACACGCCTCGCTCAACCTTCGTGTGATGTTTGCCGCGGTGCTTTCGGTAGGGTATCTGATCACATCGCTTAGCGTCTTGAATGACTATTTGAATTGAGTTGATCGGGATGGGTGCCGCGACGGCATCAAAGGAATAGGTGGCGGTATGGCATGGCGCGAGTCGCGCCGTGCCATACCGCTGTTTTTTCGACAGCAGCCCGAATGAATTGCCCGACATCCGCTCCCGTCGGGCCTGTCCTCCAGCCACCTCGTTACACATAAAACCGCGCCGCCGTCCAGGCGGCGCGACGGCACTTTGCGCTGCGACTCCCTACCGCCGACATCCAACTTATTTTGCACCCAATTTCCTCAGCGCTTGCGCCGCGCTTTCATTGCGCTGTTCGATGGCCAGCGCGAGCGGCGTGCGGCCTTGGGCGTCAGTGTGGCCGAGATCGGCGCCTCGGGCGCTGAGGACCGCCAGCATGTCGAGACGCCCGAACAAGGTCGCAAACGAAACGGCGGTCTCGCCGGCGTTGTTCATCTGGTTGATATCGCAGGAAGTCGCCGCCAGCGTCTTGGCCGCGTCCAGGTCGCCTTGGAACAGCGCTCCCATCAACGCCGTATTGCCGCGTTTATCAGCGGCGCAGGCATTCGCGCCGCGTTCGATCAGCAAGGCGAGGGCGGCCGGCTGATGGTTGTACGAACTCAGCGTGAGCGCCGTGTAGCCTTCCGCCGTGGTCGCGTCGATTGGAAACTTGGCATCGATCATCGCTTCCAGAATATCGGTGCGCCCGGCTCGCGCCGCCGCGAACCAGGACGCCGAATGATCGGGAGCGCTGGACGATTCCGCATGAGCAATTGATCCGGTCGCCAGTATCACGGCCAGCGCGACACCGGCCACCAGTTCACCGATCAAATAGGGGGACTTCAGAAGTATTTTTTGCATGCTGTGCCTCTTGAAAAATCTGATCCTGCCACTGCGGCCAGCAGGATCGAAGGGTTTAATCGTTCAGTTTTGCCGCCGCGGCCTGGACGCGCGCCAGGTCGGCATGCGTGGCTTTAGCCAGGCGTTTGCCGTAGTCGGCGTCCGCCTTGTAGAAATAAGACAGCATCGTGTACTTGTTGCCCTCGTGGGTAACATGGTTCAGGTCGCCCGCCAAATTACCCACCAGCTCTTGCTTGGCGGATTCGGACAGGGCGCGGAAGAATTCACCGGCCTGGCGGAAGTTCTGGGTCTTGTGGATGGCCGCCTGTTGCGTGGCGCCGGCCAGCGGCGTGGCGACATACTTGTACTGCGACAGCTGCTCCAGTTCGGCGATGCTCGACGGTTCGTAGTTGACTTCGCCTTTGCGATCGCCGGCGTACATCGTGCCGTCCTGATTGTGGTTCACCACCTTTGGAATCGGACGGTTGATAGGCAAGCTGTTGAAGTTGGCGCCCAAGCGGTACATTTGGGTATCGGCATACGCGAACAGGCGACCTTGCAGCATGCGGTCTTCCGACGCTTCGATGCCCGGCACCAGGCGCGACGGCGCGAACGCCGACTCTTCGGTCGTTTCGAAATAGTTGTCCGGAATGCGGTTCAACGTCATCGTGCCTACCTTCCGCTCGGCGATGCTGCTTGGCCATTCCTTGGTATCGTCCAGTGGATCGAAATCGAACTTATCGAGGTCGGCTGGCGACAGGATTTGCACGTACAGGTCCCATCCCGGGAACTTGCCGGCCTTGACCGCGCCATAGAGGTCGTTGGTCATCAGATTCCAGTCGGCGCCGATGGATTTCGCCACGTCCTTGCCCAGAATGTTATGCAGGCCCTGCAGGCTCTTCCAGTGGAATTTCACGTAGTTGACCTTACCTTCAGCGCTGACGAATTTAAACGCGTGCACGCCGTAGCCGTCCATGTTGCGGTACGAGTTGGGCATGCCGTTCTCGTGGTACATGTGGGTCAGCATGTTGGTCGCTTCCGGGGTGTTGGCGAAGAAGTCGTATGCCAGGTTGGCATCTTGAACGCCGGTGACGGCGGACGGCTTGTTGGCGTGCACGAAGTCAGGGAACTTGATCGCGTCGCGGATGAAGAAGACCGGCTGGTTGATGCCGACGATATCCCAGTTGCCTTCCTGGGTGTAGAACTTGATCGCGAAACCCCGCGGGTCGCGTGCCTGCTCCGGCGAACCGCGATATCCCATCACGGTCGAGAAGCGCACAAACACCGGGGTTTTGGTGCCGGGTTTGAATACCTGGGCGCGGGTTAGCGCGCTGATATCGGCGCTCGGAACAAACTCCCCGAAGACACCCGTGCCGCGCGCGTGCACCACCCGCTCCGGGATTCGCTCGCGATCGAAGCGCTGCAGTTTTTCGATCAAATGCGAATCTTGCAGCATGACCGGGCCGCGCGGGCCGGCGGTTTGCGAGTTTTGATTGTCGCCGATAGGCGAGCCGTTATCCCGCGTCAGTTGAGTGGGGGAGGCGACTTGGGCAAACGATACCGTAGTCACTAAAGCCCCAAGGACAAAAGTCAGGTGGTTTTTATGGAATTTCATTGTTTGGCGCTTTCTTTAAAGGAAGAGGCCGAACAATAACCGATGGATTATCAATGAGGAATTATATTGTTTCTATGGATTCGATAGTTTTTTATGGTGGCAGTATTCAGTCGTTCAATGGCGGGATTTGAATCAAAAATTCTATTGCAGAATAAAATGCCAGGATATTTTGATATTGGGTATAGCTAACATCTATTAATAAGTCGAGAAATATATATTGGCCCCCAAGGTGTTTCTCGATTTAAGATTCTTTCAAGCGCAAACCAAATCGCAAAGACGTGGTATTTCGCGGGCCGAGGTCGGCTGGCGCATCACTCACTCCCGGGGGCATTATGCATATGAAGTCGAAACGTGGTCCGAAGATCGGTATTCTGTTGAGCAATTTGGGCACGCCGGATGGCACCGACTATTGGTCCGTGCGCCGCTATCTGAAGGAGTTCCTGTCGGACCGTCGCGTGATCGAGTTGCCGCGTTTATTATGGTCCGTCATTTTGAACACCGCCGTCCTGACCACCCGGCCAGCGGCCAAAGGCAGAGACTATGCGGCGATCTGGAACCGCGAGCTCGACGAAAGCCCGCTGAAGACGATCGCCCGCGCCCAAGCGGCGAAGCTGCAAGCCGCGATCGCGCACGGCAGGTTCGGATCGAGCAACTCCGAGCTGGTGGTCGAGTGGGGAATGCGGTACGGAAATCCGTCATTGAAGTCGGCGGTGGACCGGCTGCTGGAGCAGGGCTGCGAGCGGCTGCTGCTGGTGCCGTTGTATCCCCAGTATTCGGCGGCCACCACGGCGACCGCTGCGGATAAGGTATTCGACATTTTGAAGTCGCTGCGAAACCAGCCAGCGCTGCGCGTCGCGGCGCCGTATTTCGACGCCCCGGAGTACATCGATGAAATCGCCCGCTCGCTCGAGGAGCGGCTTGAGGCGCTGCATTTCAAGCCGGAGGTCATCCTGGCGTCGTTTCACGGCATGCCGGCGCAGACCGCGCTCAAGGGCGACCCGTATTTCGACCAATGCCGGCGCACAGTGGAACTGCTGCGCGAACGCCTCGGTTTGAGCGCGGATCAATTGCGCTTGACGTTCCAGTCTCGATTCGGCTACGCCCAATGGCTGCAGCCCTATACGGACGCAACCGTCAAAGCGCTCGCTGCCCAGGGCATCAAGCGCCTGGCCGTGTTGACGCCGGGTTTCGCCGCCGACTGCATCGAGACGATCGAGGAAATAGGCCAGGAAAACAAGGAGTACTTTCTCGCCGCCGGCGGCGAAGAATTGCTGCGCATCGCCTGCCTTAACGACAGCGCCGGCGGCATGCATGTGATCGAATCGCTGGTGTGGCGAGAGCTGCAGGGATGGATGAGCTGGGATCGCGACGGCATCGAGGCGAGGAAACTGCGCTATAACTTCGCCCAGAACGCCGCACGGTCCGCCTTTCCGTTGCCCGCCCAAGATCAGTCCGCCCATTTATCCTGACAAAACGAAGTTCTGGTCGGGGTGAGAGGATTCGAACCTCCGGCCTCTGCGTCCCGAACGCAGCGCTCTACCGGGCTGAGCCACACCCCGACTATGATGTTAATTACATCAGAATTCCGCGCCCTTTTCAAGCGGCGCGCGGGCGATTTCAGAGGTCCATGTCGATTTTCAGATAAGCCTTCAGCGCCGCCACCGCCATCGCGTGATCCTCCGGCCCCGGCAGGCCGGTCACCGTGATGGTGCCGATGCGGCCCTTGCCTTTGACCACCAGCGGGAACGAGCCGCCGTGCGCCGCGTAGTCGCGCATGTCCAGCTCCGGCAGCGCCTCGAAGTCTCCGCCCTCGTTCCGCACCGAGGTGTGCGTGTAGAACGAGCTGTGCCCGGTGCGGTTGACCAGGTTGCTCTTGCGGCGGATCCAGTTGGCGTTGTCGGCGTTGGTGCCTTGCATGCCGTAGAAGAACAACATGGTGCCGTCGCGCGTGATGTTGACCGCGACGATCTTATGCGCGGCGCGCGCCAGTTCGATCACCTTCAGGCCCAGCGCCAGCGCGTCGTCGTTGCCGAAACTGTCGAACTGCAGCACCTGCTCCTGTCGTAGCAGCGTGGCGAGGTCGACTTTCCGCCTGGTCAGCTCGTCCAGCGCGGCCGATACGTACACCAGCGGCGCGTTCCAGTTGATCGCCACTTCGTTGCTGGCGTAGCTGCACACGTGGTCGAGGTAGGACGTGGCCGGCAGCTTGGCGGGGTAGGGCACGGGACAGTCTTTCTTGTCCTGCTGCCCGGCCTGCGGGCCGCCGACCAGGAAGCCGGGAACCGGCGCTGCCACCGCGTCGGCCTCCGATGGCCGATGGTGCGGGTGCAGCGCCGGCCGCGCGCCGAAGCCCGTGACGAACGAGTACGCCGTGGCGTTTCGGCCGAGGACGTAGTCGAGGCCCGATTGCGCCGCGTTCAGGTAATCGAGCTTGCCGCTGAGGCGGTAGCCTTGCAGCAGCATCATCGATTGGTTCAGCACCACGGCGCTGCTGCCCCAGACGAAGTCCTTGTCGCGCATCGCGATCCGGTAGGGCGAGCTTTTCCAGACCGCCGCCAGCGAGGCGGCCAGGCCGTCGACGCGGCCGGCGATCAGCTTGCGGTCGGCCAGCGGCGTCAGGCGCGAGCGGTGCTGCGCCAGCGACATCCACGCCAGGCCGCTGACGTCGCTCCACGATGGCGTGGTGGCCGGCGTCTGCTCAGGCTTCATGGCGCGGTAGTAGGTGTCGTTGCCGGTGCCGATGTACAGCTCGGCCGCCGCCCATGCGAACTCGTCGTCCAGGTGCTGGTCGCCGTATTCGCCGGTGCGCACGTCGGCGGGATTTTTGAAGCGCACATCAGGGTTGGCTTCGGCCCATTTCCAAGCGGCTTCGGCCGCCGCCATCATGCGCGCCGACAAGCCTGGGCGCTGTTGCTCGTAGGCCTTGAACACGCGGCTTGCGGTGGCCATGGTGGCGGCGAAGTCGAGCGCGGCGGCGGTGCTTTTCCGCACCACGTAGCGCGGCGCCGTCATCGCCCGGTCCGGCATCACCATGGCGTCGAAGCCCAGGTTGGTGAGCTTGTGGTAGACGCCGCCGTCGTTCGGATCCTGCATCGTCAGCATCCAGTCGAGGTTCCACAGCGCCTCGTTGAGGATGTCCGGCAGGCCGTTGCCCGATTCGGGAAGCTTGGCGTTCTGCTTGCCGAAGTATTCCGGAAAGTGCTCGAACGCGGCCAGCAGGGTGTAGGTCGAGATGCCGGAGTTGACGATGTATTTGTTGTAGTCGCCGGCGTCGTACCAGCCTTTCGGGCTGGCGATGACGCTGCCTTCCGGCCGCTCCTTCGACGCCGCCGATGCATGCACCAGCACCTGGTCGTCCATATGCCCGGCCGGTCGCGCGTAGACGCCGGCGTGCTGGGCCTGCAGCGGGATGCCGGCGCGGTTCATGTAGTAGGCCTTGAGCGCGCCCGTGCTTAGGTCGCGGTAGACGTCGGCGCCGACGGTGAAGCGGTCCGACAGCGGCTCGCCGTTCACCTTGATGCGGTACTGGCCCGGCGCGGTCAGCGCGGAGAAATCCGCGATCCTTGCTGTTTCGGCCGAAGCGGTCCACCGAGCGGGCGCGCCGAGCTCGCCGCTCAGCACCGTCTTGCCGCTGTCCGCCGCCACCACCTCGAATCGGCTGGCGGCGCCGTTCGTCACCACGGCCAGCTTCTCGGCCTGCGGCGGGAAGCCGAGTTGGTTGACGCGGATGGCGGCGGCCGCGTCGGCGCCGGCGGCTAGGCAGAACAGGGGCACGAGGGCTTTTTTGATAGCGCTAACACGAGTCGTCGTACCGACACTCGTCCGCAGTGCGGGAATCTTCACTTTGTCTCCGTTATTTTTTATTGAAAGCGTTTTCATGATACAGCAGTCGCTACGCGCGCTAAAAGCCCGCCGCAGTTGCGCGGCGTCATGCCTGTGCTTGATTTGTTTCCTACCGACATCTCCTTAAATAGCGTCTGATGGGATCCGTGTGGCCGGATTCCAACGCCGTATAAATTGGCAGGTTTCTTGCTAAGTAAAAAGATTAAGATATCTGATATATAAAATTGCATCATTTTGGGGCGGCGTCCCTCACTGACCGGAGAAGATCAGGCATGAACATCACTCGAAAAATCATGGGCACGTCCGTGGCCGCCGCGTTGGCGGTGTTGGCGGCGCCGGCCGGCGCGCAGCAGTTCAAGCCGAGCGACGAACTGGAGGTGGTCACGGTGACGGCGCAAAAGCGCAAGGAAGACCCGGCCAAGGTGGCGATGAGCATCAGCGCCGTCACCGGCGCGCAGCTGCAGGCCGAGCACGTGCGCGACATCACCGACCTGACGCGGGTCGTGCCCAATATCTCCTTCACCGCCGCCAGCGGCAACGGCGGCGCCGGTCCGGGCACGTCCAACATCGAGATCCGCGGCATCAGCTCGACCGCCGGCGCGGCCACGGTCGGCGTCTACCTGGGGGACACGCCGGTCACCGTGGGCAACGTCTACACCATGGGCAACATCGAACCGAAGTTCTTCGACATCGACCGGGTCGAGGTGCTGCGCGGCCCGCAGGCGACCTTGTACGGCGCCAGCTCGATGGGCGGCACCATCAAGTTCGTGCCGAACGAGCCGGATCTGAAGGAGCGCGAATTCACCACCTACACCGAGGCCTCCAGCACCAAGGGCGGCAGCGCCGGCTACGCCGCCAACGTGGTCGCCAACCTGCCGCTGATCGCCGACGAGCTGGCGCTGCGCATCGGCGTGCAGGCGCAGCACACCGGCGGCTATATCGACCAGGTGAACGGCGACGGCGCGGTGCTGGCCAATAACATCAACAAGATCAGCGACCAGGAACTGCGCGCCGCGCTGAAATGGAAGCCGACCCGCGCGCTGACGATCACGCCGTCGGTCTACTACCAGCGCATCGACGCCAAGGACATCGCCGCCTTCAACATCGAGTTGCCGAACTACCAGGCGCAAAAGCAGGTGCGCGAGCCGTCCACCGACACGCTGCTGTCGCCGAGCGTGACCGT
>Ga0247815_10001466_pt1 | contig 17986 bp, 16 predicted proteins | sample UWRJL194509B1_FD_181014 | JGI IMG/M metagenome (GOLD analysis project Ga0247815, IMG submission 181014) | Plant litter microbial communities from Arlington Agricultural Research Station in Wisconsin, United States - UWRJ-L194-509B-1 | ecosystem: Environmental > Terrestrial > Plant litter >...
GCAAGACGGGTTTTGTATCCCATCAGCGCAAGTGTAGCTGCAGATAGTACAATCATCAAAACATATCTTCCTTACAAGCTGAAGATGGATGCTCAGATGAATGCCGTAATAGGTTACTCCGCTATTACCCTTACCAAAACTTCCGTTGGGGGTGAATCGCTTTTAGGCAACTTCTTTTCCGATGCGGCATTACATGAAGCACGGAAAACTTATCCTGATATTGATTTTGCGATGCCCAGTACAAATGGGGGCTTGCGTAATGATCTTCCTTTAGGTGCGATCACTCTGGCCAATGTATTTGAATTGATGCCTTTCGAAAATGAACTGATCGTCTTTGAGCTAAACGGCTCCTCAGTTCAGTCGCTGATGAATATGATTGCAAAAAGTAAGGGCCAGCCGGTTTCAGGTATCACCATAAAAATTACAGATAGAAAACCTGTAGAGGTATTCATCAATGGAAAACCATTTGATCCGTCTAAAAGTTACCGGGTACTCACATCAGACTATATCGCCGGTGGGGGTGATGATGTCAACAGTTTTAAAAACCCCGTTAAATCTACTATTGTTGGTTTAAAGGTTAGGGATGCACTGATTCAATATATTAAAGAACAGCAGGCATCAGGTAAAAAGATCAACTCAATATTAGACAGGAGGGTTACAAATGATTAATCGCAGAAAATTTATTAAAGCCGGGGTTATCACGGCAACAGCAGCGGCGCTGAGTATTGATTCCCTGGATGCACTTGCCAGCGGATCCGTCAAAAAACTAACCATTCTCCACACCAATGATGTGCATAGCCGGATAGAACCTTTTCCGATGGATGGTTCCAGAAACCAGGGGCTTGGCGGCGTGGCCCGCAGATCTGCACTGATAAAAAAAATAAGGTCTGAGGAAGCTAATGTTTTGCTTCTTGATGCAGGCGATATTTTTCAGGGCACGCCCTATTTTAATCTCTATGGCGGAGAACTGGAAATTAAGCTGATGAGCGACATGCGCTATGATGCTGCCACAATGGGCAACCATGACTTTGATAATGGACTGGAGGGCTTCTATAAGCAGCTGCCGCATGCAAACTTCCCTATCCTGGTCAGTAACTATGATTTTTCGGATACAATTATGCATCAATCGACTCAGCCCTATAAAGTTTTTACCAAACAGGGCTTAAAAATAGGGGTATTCGGGATAGGTATAGAACTGAAAGGATTGGTTGGTGATAAAAACTACGGGGCGACAGTCTACCTTGATCCGGTTCAAAAAGCAAATGAGGTAGCAGCTTTATTAAAAAATGAGTTGAAATGTGATCTGGTGATCTGCCTGTCACACCTGGGTTATAAATATAGTGACAATAGAATGTCTGACCAGATACTGGCGGCGGAGAATGAGCACATTGATCTGATTATCGGGGGACATACACATACATTCCTGCAGCAGCCCCAGGATGTCAAAAATAAAGCGGGGCGGATAACCACCATTAACCAGGTTGGTTTTGCAGGAATAAATTTAGGAAGGCTGGATTATTATTTTGAACAGTACAGAGGAAAGAAGTTAATCACTTCTTCACCCTATACCATTTCTAATGATGCTGATATTTAATTAGCAGAGAAAACCACCCCCTAAGAGGTCATTTCCCTCATAAAACACGGCGGATTGCCCCGGGGCAATAGCGGATACGTTGTGATCAAATACCACACGCATTCTGTCTTTTTCCTGCACAATAGTACTTAACATACCCGCATCTTTGTAACGGATTTTAGTGATTACATTATCCATCGGTTCTAATATGTTTTCATATTTAACCAGGTTTACGTTACGCACCATCGCTTCGCGTCTTTCCAGTTCGTCTGCACGGCCTAAAACAACGGTATTACTTTCCGGCATAATCTGCGTAACAAACATAGGTTCGCCAAATGCTACTCCTAATCCTTTACGCTGACCTATGGTATAAAAAGGATAACCTTTATGCTGACCAATCACCATACCATCTTTAGTGATAAAGTTACCACCAGCTACTCTGTCTTCCAGGTCACCCACTTTATGTTTTAGAAAAGCACGGTAGTCATTATCCGGCACAAAGCAAATCTCATAGCTCTCACTTTTTTTAGCCAGCTCTTCCTGTCCCATATCTAAAGCCATCTGTCTGATATCTGCTTTAGCAAATGAGCCTAAAGGAAACTGCGTACGTGCTAAATTTTCCTGAGAAACCCCCCATAATACATAGGATTGATCTTTGTTTTCGTCCAGTCCTTTAGAAATTACGTGCCGGCCATTCTCATGTTGTCTTACATTCGCATAGTGACCGGTAGCAATAAATTCACAATCCAGTTTATTGGCGCGTTTTAATAAAGCCTCCCATTTGATATGCGTATTACACAGTACACATGGATTTGGTGTGCGGCCGGCGAGATATTCATCAACAAAATTATCAATTACAAAATCACCAAACTCATCCCTGATATCTAATATATAATGCGGAAAACCGTAGTTCACCGCTAAGGTCCGGGCATCATTGATACTGTCAAGGCTGCAGCATCCAGTTTCCTTACTACTGCTGCCGGATGTAGAGTAGTCCCAGGTCTTCATGGTCAAACCAATAACTTCATACCCCTGTTCATGTAACATCACTGCTGCAACTGAACTATCTACACCGCCACTCATGGCTACCAAAATTCTACCCCTTTTACTCATCTTGTTTTAATATGATGCAAAAATAGCTGATTTTTACAATTATTCGTATTTTCCGCAGTCAGTCTCTTGTAAAAAGGTTCTTAAGAATTTTCAATTAATCGATATAGCAAAGCCATTAATGGGGTTTTTAACAATTATGTTATATATTAGGCGTTTAAAAAAACAACACAAACCTTTCAACGAATGAAACAAAACCTATTTTACAGTTTACTTTTTCTCCCTTTCCTGGCAAATGCACAGCAGGATCTGGTAAAATATGTGAAACCTATTATCGGAACCCAAAAGATGGGCCATACTTATCCTGGTGCTACCGTACCTTTTGGTGCCGTTCAACTAAGTCCGGAGACAGATACGATATCGTATGAACTGAACGGAAAGTACAATGGGGATGTGTATAAATATTGTGCCGGTTATAAATATGAAGATAAAACAATTGTAGGATTCAGTCACACTCACTTCAGTGGTACCGGACATTCAGATCTTGGGGATTTTCTGATTATGCCGACTCAGGGAAAACTTCAAATGAACCCCGGTACGGCAAGTGACCCAAAGAGCGGATTTCGTTCTGCCTTTTCTCATCAGAATGAGGTGGCTGAAGCGGGTTATTATAAGGTTAAACTGGATGATGATCATATTCTTGCAGAAATGACTGCAACGAAAAGAGTAGGTATGCATCAATATACTTTTCCAAAATCCGATCAGTCTCACATCATTCTGGATCTGATGTCCGGCATCTACAATTATCAGGAAAAAAATGTGTGGACTTACGTTCGGGTAGTGAATGATAGTTTAATCACAGGCTACCGGCAGACCAATGGATGGGCGAGAACACGTACGGTATACTTTGCGATGTCTTTCTCGAAGCCATTCAAACAATACGGGCAAAAGAATTATGATACCAAACAGCCTTACCGCGGTTTCTGGGGAAAATTCGATCAAACGAAAAACTTCCCGGAGATAGCCGGAAAACAGATCCGTATGTATTTTGATTTTAGTACTACGGAACAGGAAAAGGTAAAAATTAAATTTGCCATCTCCCCGGTAAGCCAGGAAAATGCTGTAGAAAATATGCGTACTGAACTACCGGGATGGGACTTTAACCAGGTAAAAAAACAGGCACAGGACGATTGGAATAAGGAGCTGAACAAAATCAATATCAATACTTCGGAAGACAACAAGGTAAACTTCTATACTTCCATGTATCATGCGTTTATCAATCCGACGACTTACCAGGATGTGAACGGTGAATATAAAGGACTTGACCAGGGCGTACATAAAGCAGATGGCTTCACCAACTATACTACGTTTTCTTTGTGGGATACCTACAGGGCCCTGCATCCTTTTTTCAATATACTGCAGCCTTCCCGTAGTAATGACATGGTGAAATCTATGATTACCCACTATGACCAGAGTGCTTACAAAATGCTGCCGGTATGGTCGCACTATGCGAATGATAACTGGTGTATGAGTGGCTATCACAGTGTTTCTGTAGTGACTGATGCAATTATAAAAGGTGTTTACAAAGGCGATCCGGAAGCGGCTTTACAGGCCTGTATTGTAACCTCTAACCACAGAGATTATGAAGGTACAGGTGATTATATTGATAAAGGTTTTATACCGGCAGAAAAAAGCGGCACCTCAATTTCAAATACTCTAGAATATGCTTATGATGACTGGTGCATTGCTCAGCTTGCTAAAAAACTAAATAAACAAGCTATCTACCAGGAATATATGAAACGCTCAGGCAACTGGGAAAACAACTTTGATCAAAGTACCGGTTTTATGCGCGCAAAAATGGCTGATGGTACTTTTCAAAAGAAATTTGATGTGATGAGTACTCATGGTCAGGGCTTTATTGAGGGAAATTCCTGGAACTACAGTTTCTTTGTCCCACAAAATCCCGCATTACTGATTGAGCGCATGGGCGGTAAGGACAGATTTGCTAAACGTTTGGATACGCTGTTTACCATGCATTTACCTGATGAATTTTTCGCTGATACCGAAGATATTACCAGGGAAGGAATAATTGGCGGTTATGTGCACGGTAATGAACCAGCGCATCATGTTGCTTATCTGTACAACTGGACCAATCAACCCTGGAAAACACAGGCCCGTGTACGCATGATTTTGAAGATGCAGTATAAAAATGCACCTGATGGTCTTGGTGGAAACGATGACTGTGGACAAATGAGTGCGTGGTACATGTTTTCATCTATGGGTTTCTATCCTGTGGCTCCTGGATCGGATGAATATTCTTTGGGTAGTCCAGCTCTTAAATCGGCCACTATTCAATTAGAAAACGGGAAAACATTTGCTATTGATGCTATCAATCAGAGCGAGAAAAATGTTTATGTTCAAAAAGTTTTGTTGAATGGAAAAGTGATTAGCAATCATACGATTAAACATAGTGACATTACCAATGGTGGTAAGCTGACATTTTATATGTCTAGCAAACCGGCTGCTAAGTAAAGGGGGGAGTTTCTTTAATTATAAAAAGCCTATGCGCTTCGCGTGCTGGAACATATGCCTGAAGAGGCAAAATTCCCAGGCGCCCGAAGCGCATAGGCTTTTTTATGCTGTTCATCACCTGAAGAGTATCCGAAAGAGAGAAAGAAAAAACAACACACCTTGAAATATATTGGTTTTTATTCCGTTTAGAATGCGGTTCAAAGGTCTGGGGGAGGAAGGAAATAGTTTGTTACTGGAGAAAGGCATTCCAGGGCTCCTTCAAAGCCTGTGCAGCCCTGAAGCAGCAAAATTTATTTCTTTTTAATTGCAGTTCCTCAATTTATTTCTAGCTTTAATGATGATAATATCCAGAATTACGTTAATTATCCCTCTATTTCTATCTTTTTCATTGCATAGTACAGCTCAGGAAACTGACACTGTTAAGGTTTTTAAATCTGATCCGCGACACCAAAAACTTGTGGCCTTTATCCCAGGGGCTGTAGCGGTTACTTACGGTTTTGTAGCGTTGAACAGCAATTGGTTTAGAAAACTGGATTATCATATTTATGAAAAATTGAATGAAAGGCATCCCGGATATCACACTGCAGCAGATGATTATATGCGCTATGTACCAGCGGCGGCAGTGTATGGACTAGATCTCTTAGGTATTAAAGGGAGGAATAACTTTCGGGACAAAACAGCGCTGTTACTAATATCAGCAACATTAACCAGTGGTTCTTTACAAATATTGAAAGCGAGCAGCAACAGGATGAGGCCGAGCCGCTTAAATGATTATTCCTTTCCATCCGGACATACGGCAATGGCATTTGCAGGTGCAGAGTTTTTGCATCAGGAATATGGTGAAAGTTCCATATGGTACAGTGTGGGTGGCTACGGTGTTGCCACCGCAACAGGTATTTTAAGAATGTATAAAAATGCACACTGGTTTAGCGATGTGGTTGCCGGCGCCGGACTTGGTATATTGTCTACCAAATTTGCTTATTTTATTTATCCTTCCATACAAAAAATGGTGACCGGGAAAAAGACGTCAAATTTCACGATGTTGCCTGTTTATCAGAATCAGGCAATGGGAGTAGCTATATCAGGAAAGTTTTAAATATGTTTGCGCAATATTCATAATTATGATTGAGGCTACATTATACGACTACGAGATGATTAACCGCAACGCGGTTTTAGTAAAAGCGAAAAAGCCATTTTACGATTGGATTAACTATGTAGACCCAGAGTTTCCCGTAATGGACGATGATGAGGGTACCGTTTACCTGATTAAAGAATTGAAAACAAAAGTTAAGATTGAGAACTGGCTGAAGAAAAACTTTGATCAGATTTTTACAAATGAACTGGCGAACTATCATACAGCTATGTCAGACTGGCCCCAACAGCGTACTTACAGGATCTTTAAAGAATGGTTTAGCATAGAGCTGACTTCGATGGTTGTCGATCTGCTGGATTCTCCGATTATTAAAGAAGAATAAATACCTTTAAATTCTTATTATTGGGAAATGAATCAAAATCCCAATTCAAACCCTGAACAAGAAAGACTGGACCAGCAGTATGAGGCTAAAAAAAATTGGCTGAAATGGGGTCCATATCTGACCGACCGGCAATGGGGTACTGTGAGGGAAGACTATAGTGCTAACGGGGACGCGTGGAATCATATTAGCCATGATCTGGCCCGAAGTAAGGCTTACAGGTGGGGTGAAGAAGGAATTGGTGGTTTTAGTGATGATCAGCAATTCCTTTGTATAGGCCTGGCATTATGGAATGGCAAAGATAGTATTCTTAAAGAACGTCTTTTTGGTCTCACGAATAATGAAGGCAATCACGGTGAAGATGTAAAGGAATTGTACTACCACCTGGATAGTAGTCCTACACATAGCTATATGAAAATGCTCTACAAGTATCCGCTAAATGGATTTCCTTACGAAGCGTTAATTACCGAGAATAAAAAAAGAGACAAAACTCAGGGCGAGTACGAGCTGATTGATACGGGGATATTTGATAATGATGAATACGCTGATGTCTTTATAGAATACGCAAAGCAGGACGAAGATGATTTCCTGATAAAATATACGGTATTTAACAGAAGTAAGACAGATGCGGAGATTGATGTAATTCCTAATATCTGGTACCGTAACACATGGTCACACGATGCGCTTGTAACGAAACCCGAAATATTAAATCAGGGCCACAATAAACTCATTTTAAGATCTGATCAGATAGGTGATTATCACGCTTATACTGCAGATAATCCAATCCTTTTATTTACGAACAACGAGACAAATAATCAACGAATTTACGGGGCAGAAAATACTTCTCATTTTTTAAAAGATGGTATTCACGAAAGGATTGTACATGGTATTGAATCAGCAGTAAATACCGAGCAAAGCGGAACTAAGGTAGGCCTCTGGCATAAACTGTCTGTCCCTGCGGGCGGGTCAAAAGAAGTCCGGATTCGTATTTCTAAAAACAAGCAAGCGGACCCCTTTTATGATTTCGATGAAGTATTCAAACTAAGAATCTCAGAAACAGACGAATTTTATGAGCTGAAACAAACACTGATTGCAGATGCTGATGAAAAAATGATGCAAAGACAGGCTTGGGCCGGCATGTTATGGAACAAACAATATTATAATTATGACGTCAACCGCTGGTTAAACGGTGATGGGGGCTCTGCCGTACCTGCGCTGAGTCGTAAAAACGGCAGGAACAACCACTGGAAACATTTCGTGGCTGGTGACATCATATCTATGCCTGATAAATGGGAATTCCCATGGTTTGCTACCTGGGATCTTGCATTTCACTGTATCAGCTTCGCTGTGCTGGATCCTGACTTTGCAAAAAAGCAACTAATGCTACTTGTTAGTGCCAATTTCATACATCCCAGTGGTCAGCTGCCGGCTTACGAATGGGATTTCGGCGATGTTAATCCTCCCGTTCATGCTATGGCGGTATGGCACGTTTATCAATCGGATAAAAAAGATAAGGGTGAGGGGGATTTGTATTTCCTGGTGGAAATGTTCAATAAACTTTTACTGAATTTCACCTGGTGGGTAAATCAAAAAGATAGTGAGGGCAATAATATATTCGAGGGTGGATTTCTGGGGTTGGATAACATCGGTATTTTTAACCGGAGCGAGCCTATACCCGGAGGAGGTTTTCTTGAACAGGCAGATGGTACAAGCTGGATGGCCATGTATGCTTTAAATATGATGCAGATCAGCATAGAGCTTGCCCTGCATGACCATGTGTTTGAAAGTATGGCTATCAAGTTTTCGGAGCATTTTTTATTTATCGCTGGTTCGATATCTGATATGGGAGAAAATGCCAATGGCCTTTGGGACGATGAAGATGGTTTTTACTACGACATGCTGCGTAATGCAGATGGCACGGCGGATCGTTTGCGCTTGCGGAGTATGGTGGGACTTATTCCCATGTTCGCCGTTATCGTATTTGATGAATTCAAATGGAAAAAATTACCTGAATTGAAAAAGAGACTCGACTGGTTTATGTCTCAGCGCCCGGACTTAGTTCAGCTGGTTAGTCACTGGAAAGCGACAAATGGCAACAATATCCACCTCTTATCATTATTGCGGGGACACAGGATGAAACTTCTGCTGCGCCGTATGTTAGATCCTAATGAATTTCTTTCAGAGTATGGTATCCGCTCATTATCCAAAATATATAAGGACAGTCCCTATCAATACAAATTAGACGGGGCCGATTATGTGGTGAATTATCTACCAGGAGAAAGTGATTCTGACATGTTTGGCGGAAATAGCAACTGGAGGGGACCAATATGGCTGCCGATGAATTATCTGATTATTGAATCGCTGAAAAACTTTCAGGAATATTATACTGACGACTTCAAAGTAGAATATCCAACAGGTTCGGGAGAGTACTTCTCACTCGCAGAAATTGCCGGACTGCTGAGCAAAAGACTGAAGTCTATATTTTTGCGAAACGGTGATGGGGAACGACCCGTTTTTGGTGGCCATACCAAGTTCAACCATGATCCGGAGTTTAAGGATTATATTCTCTTTCATGAATACTTTAACGGCGATTCGGGAAAAGGATTGGGAGCAAGCCACCAGACAGGCTGGACAGGTCTGATTGCACTTCTTTAAATAAATAATACATTATTGAATTTCATTTATTATGCCCTTTAAGTATAAAAAGATAGTTGTAAAGATTGGTTCAAATGTCCTTACCCGGTCGGACGGACTGCCGGATGAGCACAGGATTGCCAACCTGGTTGAACAGATTGTAAACCTTAAAAAGCAAGGGATCAGTGTAATTGTAATATCTTCTGGTGCAGTAGCATCTGGCAGGAGTATGTTCAGCATATCAGAGAAACATGACGCTGTGGCAGCGAGACAGCTACTCGCTTCTATAGGTCAGATTAAGCTGATCAACAACTATATGTCCTTATTCCAAAAATACGATTTGTTATGCTCCCAGGTATTGGTAACCAAAGAGGACTTTAGAGATAGAAAACATTATTTAAATATAAAAGGCTGTTTAAACATCCTGCTTAAAAACAATGTGATTCCTATAGTTAATGAGAATGATGTGGTTTCTGTCACCGAGCTGATGTTTACAGATAATGATGAACTTGCCGCATTAATTGCATCAATGCTTGATGCCGATGCGCTGATTATTCTGTCTAACGTAGACGGTATCTATAATGGCGATCCAAAATCTGCCACTTCAGCATTGATTCCGGAAGTTAAAAAAAATATGGAAGAGATAGACAGTTTCATCAGCACGGCAAAATCAGGATTAGGCAGAGGCGGGATGGTAACTAAGCTGGGTATGGCGAGGAAAGTGGCAAAATTGGGTATACCTGTACATATTACCAATGGAATGCGTGATGATATCGTGTACGACCTATTGTTCGGGAATGCATTAAACACTTATTTTGTGCCTGAAAAGGTTACTTCAGGCAAGAAAAAATGGATAGCTCACTCAGAGCAATCTGCCACCGGGAGTGTTCAGCTAAATGCAGGTGCTAAAATGGCCTTGATTTCAGGAGCCGCACACAGCTTACTGCCAGTAGGAATAACTGCTGTAATTTCGGCATTTGAGAAAGGTGATATTATCAGATTACTAGATGAGCAGAATAAACTGATAGGTCTGGGGATTGCAGATTATAATTCCGAAAAAGCAAAAGAGAGAATAGGGCAGAAGGGACATAAAGCTTTGGTCCATTATAATTATTTTTATGCAGTAGATTAAACCAGCAGCAATGAGATACCAGCAATACTTTGAAAATGCAAAAAAGGGGTGTGCAATTCTAAATCAGATCAGCAAAAACACTATTGATGAAATCCTGAAGGATATCGCGGATAACCTGTTGTTAAAAGCTGACTATATCCTTAAGGCTAATCAGGAGGATCTGGAGAAAATGCCCGCAACGGATCCAAAATATGATCGTCTGAAATTAAATGACGCGAGGTTGGAAGCCATGGCAAGAGAAGTGCTTAATGTGGTGGATTTAGAAAGTCCGTTAGCAGAAATTATTTCCAGCAGTAAGCTCCCGAATGGGCTCGACATTTCAAAAATCAGGGTTCCTCTTGGCGTGGTGGGCGTAATCTATGAAGCCCGGCCGAATGTTACTCTTGATGTATTTGCACTATGTTTTAAAACAGGAAACGTTGCCATTTTAAAAGGAGGAAGTGATGCTGAGGCTTCTAATAAAGCCATTATGAGCGTCATTCATGATGTTCTGCATCAGCATGGAATAGATGTGTCTGTAGTCGTCCTGCTTCCGGCAGAAAGGGAGTCTACCGCAGCATTACTTCAAGCTGTTGGCTACGTTGATGTGTTGATCCCTCGCGGGAGTCAGTCGCTCATCAACTATGTCCGTGAACACAGCAAAGTACCTGTCATCGAAACCGGGGCAGGTATCGTCCACACCTATTTCGATGAATCAGGTGATCCTGTAAAAGGCAGGGATATTATTTTTAATGCTAAAACCAGAAGAGTGAGTGTGTGTAATGCTTTAGACTGTCTGCTCATACATCAGGACAGGCTAAACGATTTATGGAACATAGTTGAACCTTTAGTTCAGCAGAAGGTTCAGCTCTTTGCGGATCATAGCAGCTATACTATTTTAAAAGATAAATATCCGCCGAATCTACTTCAGCCTGCTGAGGAAGAACATTATGGTACAGAATTTCTGGATTATAAAATGGCTGTTAAAACAGTTGAAAATTTGCAGGAGGCATTAACACATATACAGCTGCACAGTTCAAAACATAGTGAAGCCATCATTGCGGAAGATGAAGAAAAAATTCTTTCTTTTCTCAATGCTGTAGATGCCGCTGCAGTCTATGCCAATGCATCAACAGCTTTTACGGACGGCGGACAATTTGGGCTGGGAGCGGAGATTGGCATCAGTACACAGAAATTGCATGCCCGGGGACCTATGGGACTATCTGAATTAACAAGTTACAAATGGGTGATCAGAGGTACCGGACAGATCAGGTGATAAAATAAACAGGAGATGCATCCCCTGTTTATTTTATGAATTATTTTACCCTGGAGCTTTATTTTGGTGGCTTCATTGCTTTTCCGAATTCATAGATATTTCGCTCAATCTTCCTGTGCGTTGAAATTACATCAGTACTGATGACCAGTTCGACCATCTTATCGTTAACACTGAAAGAATAAGTTGTCATGTCGTCATTATTTACAATTTCGGTATCTAAGCGCCTGTAGTCTTCCGCATTAAACTTTGCCGGATCGATATGATGAAGTCTGTCTACCGCTTTGATTAGTTTTCTTTTGTCCAGCCGGATAGTATAACTCAGGATCAGTCCTGACGTCACTAAATATCTTCTGTGTTTTGCGACTGTAGTTTCAGATCTTTTTATTTTATCAGCAATCTCCTTGTTTGTCAGCGATGCATCTATAATTAAAAGATTTAAGATCTGAATATCAATTGCCCTTATTTTTACTGCCATTATATGCTATATGTGTTTAATCCCGTCTTTAAAAAAGCACACGTACCTTTATGTGTCCGCTCAATGAATTATCTCTATGGTGTAACATGTAATTCAAAAATACAAATTAAATATCTATTAGATTTAATTAAAGTTGAAATAAATAAACATCCTTAAAAAAAACTTATTTCATTCATAATTTGTCTGTTTTTGACTTTTTTAGTAAGAATTACATCCTTCTTTGTTTTTAAAAAATTTAATACCCACTATTGCGTCATTGTTAATAAAGTATCTGTATTAAATTAACAGCATGAGGGAGTTAAAATTAGAATCATCAATTACCAGCAGAGACGCTGCGTCTCTGCACAAATACCTGGTTGATATCGGAAAGATTGTCCTGCTGACAACTGAAGAAGAAGTTATGCTTACCAGAAAGATCAGATCAGGAGATAACGATGCGCTGGAAAGACTGATCAAAACGAATCTCCGGTTTGTTGTTTCTGTAGCGAAGAAATACCAGCATCGAGGTATGAGTATGGGTGATCTGATTAATGAAGGAAACCTGGGACTCATTAAGGCAGCTAAGAAATTTGACGAAACGAAAGGATTTAAGTTTATATCTTTTGCCGTGTGGTGGATCAGGCAATCCATATTGCTTGCCCTCGCTGAGCAGACCAGAACGATCCGTCTCCCCCTGAACATTGTTTCCAGCATCACTAAAATTAATAATGCTATGGGAGCGCTGGAGCAACAATATGAACGTTTGCCAACAAATGAAGAACTGGCACTGGAGGTAAAACTGAAAGAGGAGCGAGTCGCAGAATATCAGCAAAGAGCCAAACTGTCTTTTTCTCTTGATGCAGTTATGGGTAAAGAATCTCATCACACATTGCACGATGTCATTTCAGACAGTGGGGCTGCAGCCGATCATTTATTATTACCAGCTTCGAGACTGGAGGATATCAATCAGATTTTAAAAAAAATCCCTAAACGGGAAGCTAATATTATCAGACTCTGTTTTGGAATCGGAATCAAGGAACCCTTGTCTCTGCAGGAGCTGTCAGTAATCTATGGTTTGAGTAAAGAGAGAATCCGGCAGATTAAAGATAGTGGATTAAATAAACTCAGGTCCATAAACAGAATAAACACTATCCATAAAGCAACCAATAAATAACAAATAATGTATAACGATTCAATTAGGTATTGCAGTGATCTGCAACAGATTAATGGCGTAGTAGTCATTTTGAAAGACGGGGAGGATTTGTCTATAGACCTCCTGAATTCCAACTTTCTGGCATTAGAATATCTCAGGTTAAAAAAACGCACAGATAAAGCACTGACACAATCGGTTCAGGCAGCCGATCAGTATATTAAAGATCATGTGATTTGTGTGAACAATATGCTCATCGCTATTTATGAGTTATCAATCCTCGTTAACGGAAAGACGACCGGGATGAGTAAGCAGGAAAAAATTAAAAAGGATAATTACGAGGCGCTACGGGTCTGGATAAATCAGTTAAGATTATTTTACGACAAGAAAGGAAAATAGACGCTACAATTGATTATTAGGAATCCACAAATTTAAATCGCGTAGTATTAATCTATATACTGATCAATACTACGCGTTAATAATTATACGAATGCAGGGACTGCACTATTGGGATCATTTCCCTGAATTTGATTTTTACGCACCTGATAAACTTCGGTGGGATGCCTGATATAACCATCTCTGATGCCTTTAATAGAGTCGTACAGCAAATATCCGCCCAGACATGCCTCCTGAAAGCCAATTACAGGATGTTTATATATGTTCTTAATTCCTTTCTGAAAAATATATGCACCGGCTATAATAGACAGCAGGCTTTTGCCGATATTTAAATTGTCCGGATCAAGGTTATCAAGCAGCTTTTTTCCGGCAATAATGGTTAAATTATGTGTGATCTTACTTAACATGTGCTTTTCTATTTGATTTTCTATTTCAACACATTTCAGCGTTTCTTTGTTTGCCGGAATACTGATAAATTCATAACCCGCTAGTAATCATTAATGAAAAGAAACACCTGCATTTTCTTTATCGATCTCAATCTTATTTTTTATATTTTTTCTGCCTGTATACAGTATAAGCAATGCAAAAATTGAAGTTGATGCCATAATCGCTACCATAGGAACAGATGAGCGTGTATCGAACATACTCACTAAAACTGACGCCAGGGCACCAAGTCCCATTTGTACTGCACCCATTAATGCAGATGCACTGCCGGCATTTTTACTAAAAGGAGCAAGAGATAACGCAGAGGCATTCGGACTTGCAAAACCGAGACAACTCAGGAAAATAAATAATAAGGCAATAGTTTCAGGAAGACCAAACCAGCCATTTATACTGCCTGTAAGAAATACAATGCCAGTAATGGACTGACAAATTAAAGAAGCGAAAATTAACTGTTCACTGCTGAACCTGCGTAACATTAAAGTGTTGACCTGACTTGCACCTATTAATCCGATCGACAGAAAAGCAAATATCCATCCGTAAGTTTCTTCTTTTACAGCGAAGATATCCATGAACAGGAGTGGGGATCCTGCGACATAAGCAAATAGTCCGGAGAAAGCGATGGCACCAGTAAAAGCATAAGTATAAAACTGTGGCTCTTTAAGCACAGATATGAAATTTATAAGAATAGGTTTTGGTTTCAGAGACAGGGTTTTATCAGGCTGATAACTTTCCGGTAAACCAAATATGCTGGCAAACAAATTCACCGCACCAAGCAGCATTAAAATGATGAAGACGGAATGCCATCCAAATGCTGTAGTAACGTATCCGCCGACAGTTGGAGCAATCATTGGTGAAACACCAACAACCAACATGAGCAGGGCAAATACTTTAGCATTATCCTTGACAGGAAAAAGATCGCGAACCATTGCAATTGATGCTACTGCGGCTGCGCAGCTACCAACCGCCTGTACGCACCTGAGCATAATCAGCCATTCAATACTATTTGCAAATGCGCAGCCAAGTGATGCTAAAATGTAAACCGATAAACCAATGTATAATGGCTTTTTTCTACCGAAACGGTCCAATAGCGGACCGTATAATAACTGCCCTATAGATATACCGATAAAAAATCCCGATAAAGAAAGTGATACTTTAGCTACGGTCGTATGTAAGTCTTTAGCAATAGCAGGGAAACCAGGCAGGTACATATCTATAGAAAATGGGCCAAGTGCTGTCAGTGAGCCAAGTAAAAGTATAAGAAAGAAATATTTAGTTTTCGTCATGTTTAAAATCGAATATTAATCGGGCCTGAAATGATATTAAATAGCAGTGATTTTGTCTAAAACCATTTTAATTGCCTTATCCACAACCATATTTGGCTCTTTACTAAATTGAAAGTTTACTCTGCTTGCCAGTATTGCATTTACAGAAAGTGCTTTATGACCAAGAATTTTAGCTAAGGCATAGATCCCGGCGGTTTCCATTTCCAGGTTGGTGATACGGTTATCCTGATGCTGAAAAGTATTCAGCCTTTGAATAAATGCCGGCACAGCATTTTTTGCGCGAACTTGTCGACCCTGCGGCGCATAAAAGCCCGGAGCAGTCGCGGTAATTCCCTTTTCCATTTCATTACCAATCGTATTCAGCAATCCTTCATCTGCGGCTGTGAGATAAGGATGGACTGCCTGCAAGTCAGAAAAGTGATTTTTAACTGCTTCCAGTATTTCCCTATCCGTTTCCGGATTATCCTGCACATAATAATGCATTAAAGCATCGAGACCTAAACCATAAGTTGAAGCCAATATTGTTCCCATAGGCAGGTCGGGCTGCACAGCGCCGGAAGTTCCTATCCTGATAATAGCTAAGGAGCACAGTTCTTTTTTTACGGTACGGGAATCAAAATCTATATTTACGAGCGCATCCAGCTCGTTCAGCACGATATCAATATTATCTGTACCAATGCCTGTAGAAATAACTGTGATACGCTTATTTCCGATATAACCTGTCTGCGTCAGGAATTCCCGCTTACCTTTTTTTAGTTCTATGCTATCGAAATGTTTCGTTATTTCCGAAATTCTGTCGGGATCACCAACGGTAATAATGGTATTTGCCACATCTTCCGGTAATAGATTGAGGTGATATATGCTGCCGTCTGGGTTGATCACCAAATCAGCTTCTGATAATTTTTGCATGGTAAATAATTAATATGATAAAACAATACTGCGTTATACAGTATAAAGGTATTTTAATTTAAGACCTTCCTGCTTTTCGATACGCAGGAGGACTTTGTTTAACTGCGATTTACGAACCTCAAATTTGATCACACAGTTGTTATCAAACTGTTGCTCGACGATATTCAAATCCTCTTCTTTAACTAAGCGCATCACGTCATTCATCATCAGATATTCAAAACTGACTTCATAAATGTCATTTACACTTCGCGATACAATCCTGGCTTGTTTGATGGCCTCGGCCGTGGCAGTTTTATATGCGTTAATCAATCCCGGGACTCCAAGTAGCGTACCACCAAAATGGCGTACAACAATAACCAGAACATTCGTCAGATCGGCTGATAATAGGGTATTCAGAATTGGTCTGCCAGCAGTTCCCGATGGTTCACCATCATCATTTACTCTAAAGACATTTCTGTCGGGACTAAGCCGGTACGCATAACAGAAATGATTTGCTTTCGTATGTTCTGCACGCAGTTTAACCAGATGTGCTTTTACTTCATTCTCATCTGAAAGCGGATAGGCAAAGGCCATAAACTTGCTTCCTTTATCTCTGAAAAGTCCCTCTGCAGGTGCTTCAATAGTTTTATAAGTATCGTCGAATAACATAAATCAGGATAATGTGATCAGGATAATGGCGAGGAGGGCCATGCCAATGCCTAAATAATTAAGCTTGCTTATTTTTTCTTTAAAAAGGATGATACCAATAAGTGTGCCTACAACAATTACTCCCATATTCATTGCGGCAAACACGGTTGAAGGATGATCTGCCATTGCACGATGCGCCTTCATATAAAATATGATATTACCAAAATTGAAAAGCCCCAATATACTCCCGCAAAGAAAATTGACTAGTTCCACCTTCTGCTTTCTGATCAATATAGTGTAGAGGATGACAAACAGGGAGACGATAAAAGAGATGCAAAATATCTCAATAAGTGCTGTAGTGTAGGGAACAACTATGTTTGTGGCGAGTTTCTTAAACATTACATCAATCACTCCGAATCCTACAAATACCATTGCCGGAAACAGATAATTAGCGCGTTCACTTTTCACTTCTGACTTCCGGACCAGCGTCAGAATAATAGCCGTAAATCCAATAAGCAGCCCAGCAATTTTTAATCCATTAAATTTATCCCCAAACAAATATAAAGAAGCGATAATCGGAATGAAAAGAGATAAGCGCTGAGCAATATCTGTTTTTACAATACCTATATTACGAACAGACTTCGCCAGAATTAAAAACAACAGGGGCAGTAACACGCCCAAAGAAACCTGGAGTAAAGACGGCTTAAGAAAAACTGTATTGAGCTCGGGTTTAAAAAAAATAAAACCGAGAATTATGGCGACCAGGTAGTTCCATAAAACGGCCTGAAGCACGTTGATTTTGTAACGCCTGGCGAGCTTTAGCAGTACTGCAACCGTTACACTGCAGCTTACACTCAATAATATATAGATCATTCGTTTACCCTGTTTTGATATAAGGTCAGTTTATCTTTATCAACTGTTGTGATATCAGTTATTTTTCCGTTAATCTGAGGGGCAAATATACCATTATCCCAGCTGGCAGATGATGTAAATACCCTTGCCTCGTCCCATAATCCTGAAGCTATAAACTGGTTGAGAATATGTGCACCACCTTCAATAATGACAGATTGTATAT
>Ga0247815_10001467_pt1 | contig 17984 bp, 20 predicted proteins | sample UWRJL194509B1_FD_181014 | JGI IMG/M metagenome (GOLD analysis project Ga0247815, IMG submission 181014) | Plant litter microbial communities from Arlington Agricultural Research Station in Wisconsin, United States - UWRJ-L194-509B-1 | ecosystem: Environmental > Terrestrial > Plant litter >...
CACCTTTTTCTATAAAAAAGATTAGTAATAAGCAAAAATAGGCAAAACGGTTAAAACCGTTGCTATACAAGGCTTTATAAAAGTTGTAGTCTAAGTTCGGAAATCAGTGTCTGATAGGTTTTGGGCTTAAAATGACAGGGTTAGGTTACTAATTCATTACCGATTAATAAAGGTAACTGTATAGTTTAACCGATTATATTTCAGTCTTTTGCACCCCTTTCTACGTTTCCTTGTAACTCAATGTAATTTAATTTTAAACGTTAAACATTTGAGTTATGGAACAGACAAAAAAGTCCACGTTCAAACTACTTTTCTACTTGAAAAAGAATGAACTGAAAAAGAACGGTAATGCGCCAATTATGGCACGTATTACCATTGATGGAACGCCTAAAACTTTCGGAACAAAGTTAGAAATAAACCCCAATAATTGGGATTTGAAACACGGACGAGTTCAGGGCAAAAGCGCCCAGGCATTAAGCATTAATAAAAAACTGGATAACATTCGTGGGCGTATCGACAAGATTTATGAAGATATGCTGAAGCACGAGGGATTTGCTACCGCCCAAAAAGTAAAGCTGTCGTTTTTGGGCATGGGTGTTATGGATGATGCAATCCTAAAAGTCTTCAACGACCAAAATGAGGATTTTAAAAAATTGGTCGAAAAGGAAGAACGCTCACAAAATACCTACAACAAGTATATCACAGTTTACAAACATCTTACTACCTTTATAAAAGAACGCTATCATCGTGATGATATGGCTTTTCGGGAATTGACTTCCAATTTTATTCGTGAGTTTGATTTTTATCTCCGGTACGATTTACAATCTACGCATAATACGGTTTGGGTTTATACGATGCCTGTATTAGCCCTTGTGGAACTGGCTATTAAAAAAGGCTTGATACGTGATAATCCTTTTCAGGATTACGAAATCAATATGGAAGAAACCGACCGGGGTTATATCTTGAAAGAAGATGTAGAAAAGTTGATGATGTGCGTACCACCGCACCCACGATATGAACTTGTAAAAGACCTTTTTATTTTCAGTTGCTTTACCGGACTTGCTTACGCTGATATTAAAAAATTGACAAGAAACAATATTCAATCTTTCTTTGACGGTCATCAATGGATTATCAGCAGGAGAAAGAAATCGGATATTGCTTCAAATGTTCGGTTATTGGAAATACCTAAACGTATCATTGAGAAGTATCAGGGTACTACAAGGAATGAGTTTATTTTTCCCGTTCCTACCAATGCAACCTGCAATACGCACATAGGCAAATTGGTTGAAAAATCAGAAATTATTACGGAACAAAAAGTAACTTTTCATACGGCAAGACATACTTTCGGAACTATGTTTTTGACCGAGGGCGTACCTCTTGAAAGCCTTAGCAAAATGATGGGACATAAAAATATCTCGACCACACAGATTTATGCCAAAATCACAAGCCAAAAAATCAGTAAGGATATGGATTTAGTTACACCAAAATTCAAAGCAATGGAAGAAGCATTTTTAGCGGCTTTATAATTAGCCTTTATTTAATCTCAATGAGCAGAACTTAACGGTTCTGCTTTTTTTTTGCCTGTACTTTTTGTGTAGGTAAAGCACATTTACTTTTCCTCTACCAAACCCGATGCTGTAAAAGAGCTTATTACCTACTTCCGAAATAGAATATTGAAAAACGAACTCATTCTTTAACGCTCCTTGCAATTCCGTTTTTCAAATCTCTATTACAGGCTATCAAAGCCTGAATATTATCCCCCATAAAAAAATATTAGAATGGAATTTTCCACAATCAACCGGTAAAAAGGCAGCTAAGTTATAGCGGGCAGCCATCGCACACGCCCAACCAAAAGACTACGGCATAATGACAAGGCAAAATGATGGCTTCTCCGAATGTTGTGTGTTGCCTTGCCACCCTCCGGGACTTATTCCGTTTCCTTTTGGTTTTCGCTGCTGCCCGCTTGGATTATCTGCTTTCTTTTTTCCGGTTTTTCTTTTGGAAAAATTTATGCGAAACAAAGCGGAGCAGACCACAACGAGAAGCGGGAATTAGAAAAGCGAACGAGTATTTAAACATTTTTTCAAACATCAAAATTTTAGCATTATGGCACACAACATCAATTTCAACGAGCAAACAGGACGTCATTCATTCTTTAGCGTTCAGCAAAAAGCGTGGCACGGTTTGGGGCAAATCGTAGAGCAGTACCCAACAAGCGAAGAGGCAATAGTACACGCAGGTTTAGATTATGAGGTAATCAAATCCGCACTGTTTACACAGGGCAGAACAATGAGCATCGGCGACAGCGGAGAGTTGATTGAAGCAAACGACATTTTAGTACCTAACAGTTTGGCCACACTTCGCACCGATACCAATACCCCACTGGGCGTAGTAGGTAAAGACTACCATATTGTACAAAACCGTGAGGCGTTTAACTTCTTTGATGCTATTGTAGGCGGAGGCGAGGGAATACTGTACGAAACCGCAGGAGCATTGGGCAACGGGGAACGCATTTTTATCACTGCCAAGCTGCCTGACTATATCCGAGTAGGTAACAGCGACGATGTAACTGAAAAGTACATTTTCTTAACCACAAGCCACGACGGTAGCGGAAGTATTACCGCGGCGTTTACGCCTATCCGTATCGTATGCCAAAACACCCTTAACGCTTCATTGCGAAGTATGACCAATGTAGTGCGTATCAAACACACGTCAGGAGCAAAACAACGCCTTGAAAACGCTCACAAGGTTATGGGGCTTGCCAACACCCTAAGCACACAGTTAGAGAACATTTTTAACGATTGGGCTAAAGTAAAGGTAACAGACCGAGAAGCGAAAAAGCTAATCCAGTTGGCACTTTGTCCGAACAAGGAAACGCTTAACCTGCTTAAAAAAGGTGCGGAAGACGAAGTTTCAACTGTGTTCAAAAACACCGTAGATGATGCCTTTGAATACGCTATGATAAGCGACACCCAACAAATGGAAACCACCAAAGGCACATTATTCGGGGCTTACAATGCTGTTACGGGCTACTTTCAAAATGTACGCAATTACAGGGATGGCGAAGCTAAACTGCAATCTATTGTAATGGGCGGTACAGCACAGCTAAAGACCCAAAAAGCATTTGAACTGTGTACAGACTTTGCCTATTCAGGAGCAGAGATTTTCAACTTCAATTAAATCATCAAAGGCGACTGCCTGCAAAGGTGGTCGCCTACTAAAAACAAAAGATATGAAAGCATTACATAAAATGGATAATCTGGACAAAGCGGGCTTACTGTGCAAACTGTTTCCCGAAGAACTGGAGAACCTGCAAAACGCAATAGAAAAACAATGCGGGTACTTCCTTAAAAAGGAAACTGCTTTCCGTGAGGGGTGGTATCAAAAAGGATTTTTCACGGCTGAATTTTGGTACAGGCTTGTGCAGAATGCACAAAAAGGGATAAACAAAAATGAACCGCTTTGGAAACGTCCGCACTGGTTTACAGACCATTTTTTCGACGGACATCACTCAATATTCGCTATCCATTGCCTTGTTGAGTACGCAGACGAAGAACAATGCAACCCACAACTAAAACAGGCTATACACCTGCTATTCGGGAGCGACAAATTTTTACAAACAACCTTAAACGATAAATAATTATGGCTAATTGGTGCAACAATACGGTTGTTTTCGAGGGAACAAACGAAGCAATCGAACAGATAACACAGCTATTCAAATCTATGGCTGAAAAAGAGCAGAAAGAAGATTGCGGGCAACTGCCCGATTTCGTACAGGACACGCACGGAGATTATTTCTTCAGCATCAGCCAGGACAATGAAAGTACGGGCGTATTCCAGTATGAAACGAAATGGTCGCCTAATACGGAAGTCGTTAAGCAGATAGCAGAACATTTTAAAGTTGCCTTCACACACGAGTATGAGGAATTGGGATGCTTAGTATATGGCAAGGCAACATTTGAGAACAGTACACTAACGGAAACCTGCTTAGATAGTCAGGATTTTGAAAGCTATGAATTAGACGAGAAAACCGACACCTACCATTTTGAGGGTAAGGAGTATGACAGCGAATGGGAAATACTCGAAACCTTGTTAGAGCGTAAAACCGAAAATCGGGTTAGCAAACCTAAAAAAAATGAAACCACCTGACCTCAAAAGTTGGGCGGCAAAAAGACAGATCCTTCCGATGGTCGGGACTGTCTTTTTGCTTTAAGTTGGCACAATCTCATTTGCTAAAATGCATCGCTACACAAATTCCGTTTCTTCATCATTTTACCAAACAGATTGCATCATTGTTGGGTGGGATATTCGTTACCCAATGATTTGTTTAGATAATGGCTGAAGAAGGAACTTCCAAATATTTTGGAAATAAAACGATTACAATTTCCCTTTAACCTTGTTCCTATGCTTTTTGCCCCAACTTTCCATTGGCAGAATAACTTCTTCAAGTCCGTAAGCATAATCCGTGACAGAATACTCAATTCTCACAGGATAATCATCAATCACAGACCTCTTAACCAATAAATTTTGTTCCAAATGCTTCAGCTCCTTAGACAAAATATGATTTGTTATTTTCGGGATAGAGTTTGAAATGTCATTAAATCGCTTGTTTCCACCATAAATGGAAAGAATAATCGGCAATTTCCACTTTCCTCCAAGCACAAACATTGTATCCTGAATAGCTTGAATTTTTTCTTGAAGTTGTCTTTCGTTTCTTTTCATATACCAAGTATCCTATTTAATACAAGTCTCAAATTTATACCTTATATTCTTAATTTTGCATTGTAAACAATAAAAAAAATAAAATGCAGACAATCTTCATCACAGGTGCTTCGTCAGGTTTTGGTAAAGAAACCGCAAAATTATTCCAGTCAAAGGGTTGGAATGTAATCGCCACGATGCGTTCGCCCGAAAAAGAACAAGAATTAACGCAGTTGGAAAATATTTTGGTTTTGGAATTAGACGTTCAAGACGAAATCTCTATCAAAACAGCCGTTCAGAAAGGAATTGAAAAATTCGGAAAAATTGATGCTTTGCTTAACAATGCAGGTTTTGCTGTTATGGGTGTTTTTGAAACCGCAACCGAAGAACAAATTCAAAACCAATTTGACGTGAATGTTTTCGGAATGATGCGGACAACAAAAGCCATATTGCCATTTATGCGAACTAACGGGAAAGGCGTAATTGTCAATATTTCATCAGTTGCAGGACGAGTTGGTTTGCCTTTCGCAAGCATTTATGAAAGCTCAAAATTTGCGGTTGAAGGTTTCTCGGAGGCGTTGAATTTTGAACTTGGAAATTTTGGCATTAAAGTAAAAATCATTGAACCTGGTTCATCTCAAACCAATTTCGGCAATGCCAGAAAAACTACAAACAACGAAATTACTGACTACAATCCGTTTTTAGCGAACTTCTTCGGTAACTATCCAAAGAAAACGGGACATTGCAAGACAGCAACACCGCAAGAAGTTGCCGAAACAATTTATAACGCTGTTACAGACAACAGCAATAAATTACGATATATAATTGGCGAAGATTGTCGGTTTTTTGTGGATGCAAAAGATAAAAATTCGGAAGAGGATTTCATCAAGTCTATTCAAACGTTTTTTGAATAAGTCGTTAGTAATGCTGAAAATATTTATGGGCAATATCTGCGACTCCTAAGCTAAAATATCTACCGCCATCGATAATAACTTCAATGGCTTTTTTAAAATCGTCTGCATCGCTGCCGATAAGAAGATAACTTTCAAAACCAATTTCTAAGACAGCTTTTACCGTTTTATCAACATCGATATCACTATGGGCAATGAGTTTGATTTTCGGATACTTTACCCTTAATTCCCGAAGTTGTGCCAGCACATTGTGGTCTTTGAAATCGAGGTCAATAATACAAACTTTGGGAAGTTCTTTTAATGCTGATAATTGAGATAGTCCAACTTCAATGTTCGCCGAATAAAGCAATACTTCTATTCCTGAAGCAATAAGGCCATTGCAGGTCAAATCTAAAATTGGGCTTTTATCATTGATAAAACCAAGGGTAGTTTTTTGTTGTGTTGTAACGGTTTCCATATCATACCTTTTTTGAGTTGATGTAGTCCCGCACAAAAAGAAGCGCAGGCAACTACACTTACCGCACATTGAGGTACTGGTATACCCGACAACGAATAAGCGAGCGCCCACGCCTTTGACGTGAGCGTCCTTACTTATCTGTCCCGTTGTCTAAAAATTACCAGTTTTCAATGTGGGACTTAAAGCAAAAACACTTTAAGTATTTTCTATATTTTCAATAGCAAAGATACTAAACTCATTTCTCTTTGATAGTATATATGACAATAAAGGTTACAGTCAAACTGTTTTTTGGGAAATATAATTTTGCTCCAGTATGGTCATTATATCAGTTTCCTTGTAAATAATCTTACCACCTATTTGTATATAAGGCAAGATATTATCATCACGGTATTGTTGCAAGGTCCGCTTGCTGATGTGGAGCAGTTTGCACACATCTTCGCCCGAAAGGTATATTTCCCCGTTCATTACAGGGCGGTAATTCTTCAGTATTGCTTCAATACGGCTTTTCAACTGCGTTATCATCTCCCTTTGCTCGATGATTTCTTCGGCTTCATTCGTGAGTAAATCCATTGTCGTTGGTATTGTACGGTTGTCCGGCTTCTAACAAAGCCTGTACATCCGAGAGTTTATAATAGTTCTTGCGGTTCAATTTGGAATAAGCCAGCAAGCCTTTGTCCTTATAGGTCTGCAAAGTCCGTTTAGTAATGTTCATCATCAGGCACACTTCCTGGTTATCGAGCCATTGCTCTTCTTTGAAAATCGACGTGTATTTCTGCGTGGCATTTTCGGTCAGTTCCAAAAGTACCTTTAGCTCATTTTTCATTCCGTCAAGTGCGGATTTTTGTATTGCGATAACTTCCATATTCTGCTCAATTTTGCTGTGGAAGTCAAATTTATAAAGGCTTAATGAAGCGGTGGAGAATGTTGCAGGGTTTGGCTTTGAGAGGCGGTGTTTGGCTCCACAATAAATTTCAGCATAGTTTATTTTGTAAATTTGAAAAATATAGGTTAATAATAAATCAATATGAATTTTTAAATGGCAGTATTACAAAAAGGCAAATCAAACTATCCGTTTTGGGGAGCATCAATAAATTTAATTACAGGACTTGACCCATTAGGCCTTCAGACAACTTCGGAGGCAACTTATGCAATGATGTTGCCCGGAATTTCTAACTTGACTAATCGACTGCGGTACTATGGTTTTTATTGCTGGTTATTAGATTTTTACTTTAAAACAGAAAAAAAAGGAAATTCAAAAGAACAATACCGCTTTATTCGCAGGGCTGAGTTAATGATTGCCATCATAATGCAAAGTCAGCGGAAAGGAGTTCAGCAAATTACAGGAAGTAATTTCGCATCAAACCTACTCAACACGATTGAAGATGATTATTTTGATTTAGCTGAGGGGGCTGATAAAGACGGTACAGACAAAAATGTGTATTGGAAATATCCGTCCGGTGCTTTTGGGCAATACTATTACGGGGCAATGCACGCTCTTTCATTAATTATTACTGCGGTAAATGATTTTGGAGACGTTGTTTACAACATCAGCCAACCACACCCCAGACAGAAAGTTTCAGGAAAACAATTAGCTGATGCTTTTGAAATGTCATTATCCGCCCAAATAAAAGATTTGTTTTATAGCAATATAAAAAAAGGAAAGCTTTACCAATCGGATATTCCGGAACTAATCAAATATTTCGCGATTGAGACTATAGAAACCAAAAGCAGTGAATGGCAATTGTATGTGGAAATGCTTCTTGACAAAGATGAACCAAGCCAAGAGATTGAAGAATTAGTTACGTTTCATAGAAGAGAAACCATTTTATCACTAATAAAAACAGCGGTTAAAAACTATAATGGTTACAATTGGTATAATTTTTTGCTCGAAAGCTATCATAGAAAATTAGGTTCAAACGCTCAACTCGAAACAGAAACAAACATCGGTTGGTATTGCTATCAACTCAATGAATATTGGCAATACAGTTGCGGAACAATATTTTGGGCAGTGCTACAACATCTTTACGATTTTCAGCAAGACCAATATTTGCCGCCTTTTGTTGAGAAGTTTTCGGATAGCATTTCAAAAGAAATTTGCAAAGATTTTAACCAGGCAATACAAACCACATCTTTAGTTTCAGAAATTTTATCACTCATTCCAGAAACGAACGACGAAGAGGAAACGAAACGAGCAATCAGCCAAACCAACGACTCAATTCTTGCGGGTAAATATGGTTTCATCCTTTTACTTCAGATATTCAAAAATAACAGGGAACAATTGTATCCTTTAAAAGAGTTTATGAGTAGAAAGGGAACAGAGAGAGATGGAAATATGGTTGATGGCATTCTAACGGTTCATAAAGCAGAAAAAGAAACGCTTAAAGATTTTGTTGAACAATTTATTTTGCGCAAAATAATTTACAGGCACACAATGGTTGCCCTCAGAAAAATGGGTAACGGTTCACAATCCACACATAAATTTTTTATAGAAGAACAATACATTCGTTTCATCGACATATTTCCGCCAAGAAATACTTCACCGAGAATGAATGCTTTGCAAAACATAATGTTTGATTTGCAGGTAATCGATGAGGAAAAGGTTTTGTCTCCGCTTCACACAAAACTTTTGGTTGAATAATGGCAATAGAAAGAGAAAATATTTTGACCTTAATTGGAAGCAGAAGATACCATTCTTGTATTCTCACGACTTTCAGCTTTGACTTCTATTTTTTTGAAATGAAAGCAATGAAATGGTTGCGTTCGTGTGGTGTGAGAAACATTAATGTTTTTATTGATGGCTATTACTATTCTGAGTTGATGGGACAGGCCACAGGCGAAGAAATGCAACTCACTGCCGGTTATTCACTTTATCCAGTTTTTAAAAAGTCAGTATTCCATCCAAAAATTTGGATGTTATTTGGCGATAATGAAGGTTTGTTAATTGTTGGTTCGGGAAATCTTACCAATTCGGGAAATGGAAATAACGATGAAATTTGGGGAGCATATCATTTTGATATTCGTTCGACTGAAAACGCCTTACTCTTTTCATCTGCCTGGAGTTATTTATCAATGCTTTCATCAACAGTTAAAGGTCAGATGAATGAAAAGACCACAAGGTGGATAATTGAACACTCCAAGTGGCTGAGTGAATTACCATCAGTAAAACCGTTTGAATTTTCTAATACTTCGCAAAAAGAGAAAGTTGCTTTTTTATTTAATTCCGAACCCTCTTCTATTTGGAATGAACTATTACGACATATTAGCAATGAAAGAATTGTTGAAATTACTACCATTTCTCCATTCTACGATAGTAAAGGGAAAGTACTTCAAGAGTTGAAAAACCTTTTTCCAAAAGCAGATATTAATGTTGTTTTAGAAGAAAGTGGCTTTATTCCATCGGCAATGGAACTAAGTAAAACATTTGCATTTTACGATTGGTGTGATGCGGGTGTCAGCAGAGTTCAATATTCAAAATCTGATAATACAAAATCTAAACTTCACGGAAAGATTATCCACTTTAAAACGAAAAGTGGAAAAGAATTTTGCCTTTTTGGAAGCGCCAATATAACACCGGAGGGCTTGGGATTAGCAGAAAAAAATGCAAATGCCGAGGTTTCGCTTCTTATACAATCTGAAAAAGGTGGCTTACTTAATAAATTGGGCATAAAATTGAAAGTTGGCAACAAAAAACAACTTTCAGATTTTACTTCTACAGCCCATAAATCAATTTATGAAACGGTCGTCAAGAATAATAAATTTCAGGTTCAACTGCTTTCTGCCGAATTGATTTATGATGAGCTTACTATTCACTTAAACGGCAATTTCTCAGAACCGTTGAAAATTATGTTTTTTGATAAAGAGAACCGATATTTTCATTCCCAAACATTCTCAAAGTTTGAGCAAGAACTAAAAGTAAAACTGAATTTAGAATTAGGTAGTTTTCAGTATGTTCAATTGGCCAATATTAAGGATGAATTTGTATCAAATAAACTTTTAGTTTCTGATTATTTTCTTCTTGCCAAAACCCATCCAAATCCTAAAACTGAAGATATAGAAAGGATTTACAGCGAAATCCAAAATGGAGAACTAAGCAAAGTTCTCGACTTGTTGCATTATGCGATAATTGATGAAACGGAAAACGAAGAAAGTGCAAGTATTTTGAATAGTCGTAAAACTGCAGATGCAAAAAAAGACGGAAGCAATGAGTCCGAAAAACTGTATGACCTTTCTTCTTACAAACCGATTGAGCATTCTGCGTATGAGAAAAGTCTTTTGCTTTCTTCGCTTTCGCTTCGGGTCTTGGATGTGTTGAAATTCATTCACTCCAAATCTCTGTACACAAATAGACAGATTGAAATTAGCATTGATGAACAGGAAGAAAATTTAGGTAACCTTGATGGTAATGAGGAAAACGAAGTAAAGAAAGTTCGTAATCTTTCTTTTGCATTATTAAAATCTGAAAGACGAAAATTGACAAGCTATTTTGATAATCTGTATTGCAATCAGCAAGGACTACTTTATGGAAACAACAGACCCCAAAACTATAAACCAACATTAACCGACTTAACCAAATATTTGATAACGCTTGAACTGATGCTTGAATATGGAGGCAAGACAGAAAAATACGATGAGCAAGACAAGCAGCATTTCTTTAGCTATCTTCCCTTTAGCAACAATTATGATAACAATAATGTAAAAGGCTGTTGTTTGAATTTAATAGGCGATTTTTTAATGTTGACAAGAACAGGCTTTAAGGAATATGAATTTGATTACACAAAAAAGAAAATTGAGGAGCTAAAAGCCGATGCACTTGTAAATACCATTGTTTGTCTTATAAACAATTATTGGAAAGATGACGAGATGCATTACTTTTTTTCGATGCTTCTAAACACGCTTCATTATTTAGGGTGGAAAAATATTGATGATTTTGATAATAATTTTGATGATTTGCAAACTAAAATCAATCTTAGAATTTCTGACCTAAAACAGCGAGCCAGAGGACTTGGACAAAATCTGATGGTGTTTTATTACAAAGTTTGTCCAGCATTTAAAAAAGTGATGAAGCAACTTGCAGAAAAAACCTTTGATACATCGGCAGTTCAAGGTCAAATTATTTACAAATCTCCGTGGGGTTATAGCTATGTTCAATCAGTAAATAAAACAAACGATTATACGCTTATTAGACCAGGTTTTATGTGGGATGATGCTAAAGGAGATTATATCAAGCATAGTCCAGACGAAATATATTTGCCGTTAAAACTCTCATCTTTTATTTGCACGGATTTGTAGTCAAAAAAATCGCATAACCTTTTGGGCTATCCGATTTGCTTTAAATCTGTATTATAATTATCTGCGTTGGGCAGGTTGTTCGGTATTTACCGTTGGCTTATCCTTTTTCTCACGGGAGTAAATCCATAGCGATAACAGTCCGAATATAATCAGCGCATAAGCTACCCATTTACCAACCTTTTCAATCAATTTAATGAATACCGAACTTTCATAAGAAGAAAACCCCTCTGCTCCCATAGGGCTGCGCCTGTAAAACTTTCTTCTGTTAATCCAGTAACGAAGTCCCAAGCCTGCAACCAAAAATATTATCCCTATAACCAAGGATGAAACCATATCCTCACATTTTTAATTTCACAATCTAAATTTAAGAAATATTGATGAACCCCTAAAATGCACGTAAGGCAATACATCGTAAATAGAAAACGGCTTACCATTGAGATAAGCCGCTTTCATCGTTTATGGAAATAATAAGATTTTCAGTGTACGTCGCAATGTATAAAATATTGGCTAATCACTGCTGTTAAACTGAAAACTTATTTGCTTTTCATTCCCGAAGCTGTCCGAAATCCAAACATCAAAAGATTGCGATACGGCAGAAGTTGATGTGTAATACAGCCTGAATTGCTCCGTTGGCAATTGGTACAGGTCATTGGGCTGATACGGCGGTTCATCGTAATACCGCAAAGTGCCTTGCCCGTCAAACTGGAAATAGCGGAGGAAATACTGCGTGTTGCTATAATTACCTGTACGCTGTATGGTAATGCGTATTTCTACGGTCTGCCCGTTGGCAACGTCTTTAGGGACTGGCATTACATTGACCTCGAAAGGAAAATCATTCTGTATTTCGAGTTCATCATCTTTGCTGCAAGATACCAACGTAACCGAAGCTGTGAGGATTGTCAGGAATACATATAATGGCAGTAATCCCGTTCTGAATTTATTGGATATTGCTATCATCGTTTTTACGTTTTAAAAGTTAAACCTTAATCCCAAACCTGCCGACGGTCGGAACTGCTGTAAGTCTGTACCCCAAAGGACTTTTGTACGCCCTTGCAGGACGAGTACAAAACGGTCGGACAGGTACGTTTCAAAAGTGAGGCGACCACCTGCGCCGTAAATGAAATTATCCTCGCTCAGTATCTTCGCTCCATCATACAGCATTGCTTCGCCCCGGTTGATAGTTTCGTAACCGACCACGCCAGTTATCCCAAAATTCAGCGTGATGTTTTTTCGGGCATCGCCCAACAGGAAGAAGCTGTAACCGCCCTCTGCGGTATAGGTTTCCTGCGGTATGCGGAGGTCTTTATAATCGTGGTATTGGTGCGTATATTCCAACGCCCAAAGCTGATAATTGCCATTTTTACCGTTTACGGTCATTGCTGCGCTGATGTAATAATCGTTACCGATTTTATCATCGGATAATACACCCGCACTTATTTCCAGTCCTTTCTGTTTTGGCAGCATTCTTTGTGCCTGTGCAGCCGTAATGCCTATCAGAACAAGCATCACGGTATAGATATACTTTTTCATATTATTGCTTTAAAAGATTACTAAAATTTCAGGTGCATATCGTCAATCAAACGGGCTTTGATTAAATCGGAATTTTCCACCTGAAGCGTTTGGTGTCTGCCGCCGTTCTTCTCGAAAATCTCAATCAGCAGTACCTTATCATCGGCGATGGTAAACTGGTCTAAGAGGAACACATTTTGTTCGGTCGATTTTCCGGCAATGCCGTCCAATGGTTTGTAAGTACGCAACGGTGTTAGCGGTCTTTCCTGTACTACGGTGCGTTTGGCAACTTTCTTATCCACTATCTTAAAATTGATGAAATCAATCTCGAAAGGCACATTGGTACGGTTTCTCAATTCTGTATGGAAGTAGTATTTTCCGTTGTGTATGTAAATGCCCTTCAGGATAAACTGAATGCCAAAACTCTTAGCCCCGATGTGCTTTACAATGCGCTTATCTTTCTTGTAAATGGTTTCCAATAGCAAGCCTGCCAGTGAGGGAGAATTATTACCCAATTCCTCAAAAAGCACATCGTTACCCTTAGCTTTATCTACTGCCTTTTGCATTGTGAGCAGGTCGTAGCTCATTGCTTCGGGGTAGGAACTGTAATATACGTTAAAGCTGTAAAAACGCCCATCATTGGTAATCACAGAAAAATTGGTTTCCGGTTCAAAATCCCTCACAGATGCTTTTACACGCAGCACGTTTTCTGCATCTTCCGCTTTCCCTGCAATCAGGTATTCGCTACCCAAATCCACGTAACGAATGGCGGTCGGGAAAATCAGGTGCGAAGTTTTATCGTAGGTAACTTCCATACGGTAGGGTTCAATCTTGCCCAGGGCAAGAGGTGTCTTAATGCTGTCCTGTGCATAAGATTGTACGGCAAAGCCGAGTATCAGGGCAATAGCCCAAAAGGTTTTTAAATGATTTTTCATTGTTCTATTTATTTGAGTTCAACATTATTTTTTAGATACCAAAAAGACTTGATGCCCCGCTTTCAGCGTAACCTTTGGCGTTCTTACCTTTTTGGCGAAATAGCCCGAAATTCCTTGTACCACGCCACGGCTTAAATCAGCAGCAACCTGTTGTCCGGCATTTTGCGTGAGCATTACACTGGTTCCACCTGTCTGGCTCATATTGCCCGCCATTTCGGTAAGGGCGTTCATTTCGGGAGAATAAGGAACGTACAAGCCTTGCTGTCCGTCCAAATCGTAAATGGTAATATCCACCGGGATGATATTACCTTCCAGTTCTATCGAGGTAACTTTTAGCTGTAACCTGCCGTTTTGAAATTTGGCATTAGCCGTTACAATAGTTCCTTTGGGGATGGTACGTTGTGGCGTTTGGGCAGCTTCCAACAGTCGCAGCCTTACACCCATTTCGCCAACTACCGTCTGTGCTTCGTGTACACAGGCTTTGATACTGTTTTTCGGCTGTGTTACCTGTTCAGTAGCACCTGCGGTATAGAAGCCACGGTTTTTAGCTTGGCTCCAATCGGCCGCAAAGGCACTGTCAGACGGTTCACGGTATAAAGCTGATACGGCATTTTTTCTTGTTGGCGTGAACGATACAAAATGTTCTTTTTGGTTAGCACCAGCAGTTCCCAAATTTGCACCGTTAGCAGGTGCAGCATTTCCGTTGGCATTTTGTGGAAGATATTTTGCTGCCATTTCGTAGGATTTCTCCATTAGCTTTAGTTGGTCGTCAACCGTGGCCACAGGTGGCACGTCTTTTTCCGCCAACTTCGCTTTCATTTCGTCCACCTGCCTGCGGAGTTCCGTTGTTTCCGAATTTTCATTGCTATAAAATGAACCTAATGTGCTTTGTGCATTTCGGTAACTGCTCAATGCAGGGTTGCCGTTTCTTCGGGAACTTCTGCCACCACCGTCGTAACCAGTGCTTTCATCTTCTTCAGGAAGTTGCTCATCGGTTGGCTCTTCCTTGTCTTCGGTATTCCAGTAGTCGGAAAGCGTTGCCAGTGCATTGTGTTTTTCCTGCTCTTTGCGTTCGAGCATTTCCTGCTCATACGCCTTGCCTTTATCGGCAGGCATTCCTGCTCCGGTAGCCTGCGGTACGGCATCGTTCAGCCCGATGTTTTCGATTGCCTTTTTATCTTCGGACGGCTTAAATATGAGGTACATACAACCCACGAATACAATCGCCATTAAGCCAAAGATTAAAGGCTTTTTGAGCTTTTCCTTGTTATCCTGTGTGCCGTTTTGCAGCACATCAGCGGTTGCTGCCGGGCTTCCCTCGGTTACCCGAACAACCGATTTTTTGTTCTCATTTTCTTTCATAAATCCTATTTTTTAAATATTGATACTGTGTCCTGCGGGATTGCAGGATTTCCATTCTTTTTAAGGATAGGGTTCTCGATATGCATGATGTCGATGGCATCGTTGGACTTCCCCGTATCGTACACTACTTTGCCGATAACCCCTGCCGTCAGCAATAGATAACCCACAAAAAAGTACAGCGTATATTTGTGCTGCTTACGCACTGGCAATGCCTGCCAACGTTCGTCGAGCTTATCAAAATACCTATCCATATTTGCTCTTAATTTTTTCATAGCCTTACTATTTCTAATGTTATAGCTTGAAACGCTTAGGGCTATTTCCTGTCTTTTGCTTCGGCTCATCGTTTACCAATGCCACCGCTTCCACTGCTTTAGGTGCTGATATTACAGACAGGTTTGCCAGTTCCGATTTTTTGAGCAACTGCCCGAAACGGTCTTTCTTTGCCACTTCCATTTTGTTGAGTGAAAATTTGCCGTTCAGGTATTTTACCCACATACTGCATTCTACACGTGGCTTGTCTTCTCCCGACCATTGCAGGTAGCCCGTCAGCAATAAGTCTTGCTTAGATAAACTGTCTGCACCTTTTTGGCAGCTTTCGAGGTAATCGGTAATGCTGTCTTTCAATTTTCCCGCATACGCTCCCTGCGTATGGAAATAGCCGTTATATCCTTTATCGGTCAGGATTTTTGCGAACGTGTTTAAATCTGATAATGCTTCCATAAGATTGTTTTTAGCGTTCGATGACTTCGATATCCCTGTTTTCCACGACTGCAAATTTTTCAATATTGAAGCCCTGCGGGTTGTTATCGGAACGAACGGAATTGACGAGATAGCAGGCGGTAATCAGGTTACGCCTGGTTACATTGCTTGACCGAATAATGAACTGTTTGGCATAGGTTCGCACAGCATAAGGATAGTTGTCGAAGTTGCAAACAACACTATCCACCTCGATGCGCTGCTGCACGTTACCCGAAATAATCCTGCTGTAATAGCCCTTTTCCGATAAGTCCTTGTAATAATCGAAAGCACTTTTGTCCGCAAGGTTAAACGCCCTGCTCATATTGCTTTCAATAGCATTCTTATCAGGCGCAAGCGTGAAGAAAAGCTCGTGAAAACGTCTGACGTGTTCCCTTGCTTCTACGGGACGATTGATACTTGCATCCTGCGACAAGGCAAGCATCAGGGATTTGCCATTATCCAATACATAGATTTTTTGGCGTTGTTCTTCTGCAAAGCGGTAGGAACGCCATACGGCATATCCTACCACACCAATGCAGAGAACCGCAAACACAATGGCATACAAACGTATCTGCCTAAAGCTGTTTTCGATATTTCTTAGCGTTTTAAATTCCATTTTTTAGAATGATTAATTGTTTATTTATTCATCAGTTTACCGCCGATGTTACCAACTGTTGAGCCTGCACCTGCTCCGGCAATGTTTCCGGCTTTCATTGCAGTTTGGTTTACATTGCGGGTAAAGTTTCCTGCGCCCCCGGCTTGGATTACCCAACCTGTTACTGTCGGAATTGTGAAGTATCCGATAATGCCGATAATCATAAAAATGATGTACACCGTATTGCTTGTATCAGGTATATAGGTAGGGTCGGCAAGCATCGCTATATCCCTTTCGAGTATGAGGGATTGTATTCGTGCCAGCATTGAGCTGAACAAGTCCGAAACGGGCAGCCATAGGTAAACGCTGACGTACCTCGTGAGCCATTGCGTAAGCGTGGACTGAAAGCCGTCCCACACGGAAATAGCAAAAGCTATTGGTCCGAGTATGGACAGCACTATCAGGAAAAACGTTCGTATGGTATCAATAACCAAAGCCGCCGCCTGAAAGAGTATTTCCAATAGATTGCGAAACCAGTCTTTTATTGCCTTTTCAATCTTGTAGGCTTGCCTGTCCATATACATTCCCGCCATTGTGCCAATGTCGGACGGCGACCAACCCAGTTCGTCCAGTTTCTTATCAAATTCTTCGTCTGATACCATATAGGCAGTTTCAGGATTTCTGACCATTGCCTCGTATTCCAACTGGTCTTTCTGCTGTTGCAGTTTGTTCAGGTCAAGCACCTGGTCTTCGAGTATTTGATGGGTTCCTACAACCACCGGGCTTAATACTGCATTGATAGTTCCCAGTACGATAGTTGGAAAGAACATTATACACAGCCCCAAAGCGAACGGGCGCAGCAAAGGGAACATATCAATAGGTTCGGCACGGCTTAAAGCCTGCCAAACCTTTAATGCCACATAGAACAATGCTCCCAATCCTGCCAAACCCTTAGCTACTGCTGCCATATCGCCTGCAAGCGGCATCATATCATCATAAAGCGACCGCAGGAGTTCGTGAAGATTATCCCATTCCATTTTTACCAGTATTTTTGGTTAGCAGTTCCGTAGAGTTCAAGCACTCTTTGGGCATCGTTTTTCTTTTTCGCTCTTAGGTAGCTTACAGAAATGTTCTTATTGGTGTAGTAGCGTACAAGGCTGTGGTAGTCCTTAACCTCTTTGTACACACGGTCAATTACATCCATACGCTCCTTATCATTTAGCGAGAGGTTTGTAGCAGTTACAATCTGCTTCAACTCTTTCAGGAGTTCGGTACTTTCATTCAGCAGTGCCGAATACCCGTTTCCGATTGCTACCAATTCCTGCGGTGTGAAATTTGGGTCGTTCATCATTTTGCCGAAATTCTGAACGTACATTTCGGACACATCGCCCACCAGTAGTACGGTTTGCTGTACCTTACGGGCATCTTTTACGAGATTACTCACAGCTTTCAGCTTGTCGTAATATTCCTTGCCCTGCTCGTACACT
>Ga0247815_10001468_pt1 | contig 17970 bp, 24 predicted proteins | sample UWRJL194509B1_FD_181014 | JGI IMG/M metagenome (GOLD analysis project Ga0247815, IMG submission 181014) | Plant litter microbial communities from Arlington Agricultural Research Station in Wisconsin, United States - UWRJ-L194-509B-1 | ecosystem: Environmental > Terrestrial > Plant litter >...
CGCTTTTCCCGGTTCCAGCCATTCCAGCAAGCCAGAATATCTGTGGCCCTTTAAGATCTTTGGCCCATGCTTCGATATCGCGGAGGATTTGAACACGTGTGCCTTCCATGCAACCTTTCTCGATTTGCGCGCCATAAACAGCCTGAGGTACATGTCGTGATTCCAAGACTTTGAAGAGTCAGACACGGCACGATAATCATTTGAGAAGTTTCTTACTGTTGAATACCCTGATTTGGGCAACATCCTGGATACCAGTGAGTGAGCAGCTCATTTAGATCGAAATGGCAGAGCGCACGATCTCTTCGGGAACGTCGCCATAGACCAAGTAGTTTGTGACTGGGTTGTTGTTGTTTATGGTCTGCACAGGGCCGTAGCTGTAGTTTGCGTTTGAATTGTGGTTGTAGATGGCTGGTCGATGTGCTCCATCGTTCGAGTTCAATTCACGGACAGTGCGTTGTTCAGCGGTTCCAGTGGCTCCTTCGAGATTTGAAGCCATTGGAGCGTCCTGTGTGGGTGGGGAACGTGCCTTGGAGGTGCAGTTCTGTTAGGGAGGTAGGCAAGTAGCGTGGGCGTCTGCGAGGAGTCGGTTAGACCCGGTGCTGCCTTAACGAGCAAAGAATTACGAATATGATTGCTTTGTTCTAATCGGCTTGTCTCTCGGTCGTAGAGATCGAGCAGTACGTGTGATAGCGGTGTGCGACGACCCCCGCTAAGCGCGGGCCGCCCGACCAGAGCGAGTGGCATTGCGACAGTACTGTAAACCAAAGCTATACATGACCGTGTTACATGATGTGAGCTACATGGTGATGTGGTGGGTGGACTTTGCGAATGCAGCGTCTGCGACTGGCTAAGATGTCGCATACATTAGACATAGACTACAGAGGATGTAGGGAAAGACTTGCCTGCGACGCAATGTCAGGAGAAAGACCGTGAGGTCTCCGAGACACCGCACCGCGAGACAAGAGAGCCAGCCAGTAGAAGCCGCCATGCGTGCATTCACCGGCCGGTGGAAACAGAGAAGGAGTCTGCGTGGTTGCGTGAGTTGCGTTTCCCCGACTCGGTGGAGGGGCTGATCCGTGTAGGTTGCTAACTAGCAACCACGCTATGTGCTGCTCGGGTCGAACTAGTAAATGCAGGCAGTCTGCAAAGATTTCAAGGTCAGCATGCACCATCGGTCAAGCGCAATGGGTGCACGGATCTAGAGAGCGCGGAGCCCAAGAGAGAGTCTCCCGCTAGGCGCGGCGAGGGCTCGTGTGAGTGTAGGAGGGACCGATTGGACTATACAAACACGTCTGAATTCGATTAAGGCGTCCGACTTGTTCTACTGCTTGAGCGGACAATCTTCTTACAATTTGGTTTAATACGCCGGACAGAATGGACCGGGGCGGCTCAGCAATTGTCACAACACGTGCTTGAAGACCACATAGGCTAGATTGCATATCACATGGATCGCGCGTGAAAGAAAGAGCAACCAAATGCACATTTTGTACCGCCAGTCCGAGCAAAAGGCCAAACGATGCTGTGCTCTACGGAACAAAATACCCGACTGAGGTAGTTCATTGCGTCTTCTTCTCTGCACTACCGTTCTCAATCTCCGCTCTCCGGACCTCGCGCTCAGCGACACGGCGCCTCAATCGGCGTTCAATGCCGCGCGTGACGAACTCCTTGGGTTGCAGGTCCGCGAAGAGCGCTTTGCACCCATGTTCAACGATGTAGCACAGGAAGACATCGAGAATCATTGTTGCCGAGAGTCGTACACGGAACTGCGACAACGTGTGATTAGTAAGCACGGAAGACAGCGACATGGACGGGACGTACAGCGGTGGACATCTCAACAATCTGCAACCAGCGGTTCAACTCAGGGAAGAAATCGGTCGCGCCACTGAATGCAACTGCAGATGCGCCAAGGAGACCGTAGTAGAGCGCAGGATTCTCGCGAATGCTCTCGCGGAAAGGACGACCCTGCACATGGAAACCAGTCAGATATCGCATAGCATCCATGGCGTGAAGGTGCGCACCTGGAAGTTAATCGCGAACGTCGAGACCTGTTGCGAGAGGCCGAGGAGATAAATCGCCGTATTGAGCAGGCTTGGCTCGAACTTAGCCTCGAGATCAATCGGGCCACGCCTGTTTGCATACGCGGTCAGTCAGTGAAAGCAGAAGACGGCGACATGCTACGCACTCTTCGTTCTTGTTCGACAGGTCCGTGATGTAGAGGAGCGCAGCGATGTGGATGGCAAACTGGACCAGCACGCTCAGCACAACGTAGAAGTTGAAGATGTTCGTCAGCGGCCGCTCGCGAGATAGCTGTTCAATAGGCTACACAGACATGATCAGGTTAGTGACACTCGCATGGTCCTCCTCGAGCCCAGGGGAACATACCTTTGCACGCGAAATAAACAGGAAGCACACGCTCATGAGCATGCCACTGATTGTGACTTGGTAGTCGCCGTACTTGATGCCGTCGAGATAAAGAACGCTGAGGGAGTAGGCGCTGATGAGGCAGTTGAGTGCAAGGATCTTGTACATCTGAATCGTGGCGACGAGAGTGCAGCGACCTTGGCGAATGATGTGGGCGACTGGGAAGACAATGAGCACAAGCGGAACAAGAATACCAAAGTGAGAGGCACGTACTAGCTGCGACGTTGGACAGCTTGGAAGTAAACGGTGCTGCACAAGAGGCGTCGCCGAGCTTGATCTTGGGAACCTCTTGTTCGTCGTCCATGTCTGCCAACTTGTCCGTAATCGAGGAGAAATCAAACTGCACGGCAGTAAAACGATTAGCCTGACCCGCTCACGTCGAGGTACCAGACACTCACCCGGCTCATTGGGTCCTTCTTCTTCTGCTCGGTCATCTTTGCGACGGCCGTCTCACGTGCCGCCACAAGCTCCGGATACGCATCTCTAAGCGCAGGTGGCACTGGTGGGGGCGGTTGTCCGAAACGTTGGGTGATGCTCAGCTGGCTCTCGTACACCTTCTTGATCCTTTCCATCCGTTGATGCGCCTCGATCTTCTTGAGGTCCTCGATCGTGCCGTCCAAGAGTGCCACGCCGATGTGTGCGGCCTTGAGCGCACCAACGTCGTTGGTGCCGTCACCGGCCATGAGGGTCGTGTATCCAAGGCCGTTGAGTGCCGCAAGGATGGTCTCCTTCTGGGAGGGAGACACGCGAGCGTAGACGAGAGTATGTTGAACGAGTTGGTCGAGCGCGGCAGGACGCGAGGAGTAGAAGGCGAGAGCAGCACCAGTGACGCAGATGTCGTACTCGGTGAGGAGCTCCTGGTCGAGCTCGGCGTCGGGGTCTACGGAAATAACCTTGCTCTCATCGACAGTACGCCAGGTGAGATCTGTGTGCAGGTGTTAGCATCGTTGTGACGAAGGCAGGGTCAGTACGTACCACGCGGGTCGGTGGCACCTTCGCGCCGGTCGAGGATGAGCGCATCACGGTCGACGATTTCCACCTCCTTGGCAACGTGAACGGCCGTCAAAGGGTTGTCGCCAGTAATCATGATGCACTGTTAGATAGCGTGTTAGTACGTTGCATAGCGGGATAGGTCAGCGCCATGGTGCTGACATGCTCGACAGCACGAGGGAGAGCGGCAGCAAAGACGCACACGCGTGGCATGGTCGAGCGCAAAGCTTTGCACATGCACATGTACAACCGTAGCAGGCAAGACCACCATCACACCAGCAGAGAAGGGAGCCGGTGACGTACCCGATGGCTCGAATCGCCCAACATCTTCAAGATCTCCACCGCGTCAGGCTTGAGCGGGCACTGGAACACAAGGAAGCCGCCGAAGGTGAGGCCAGACTCGATTTCGTCGCGCGACATCTTGTTGATCTGATGAACGAGTAGGGCAAGAGAGCGGAGAGAAGATGAGCATGTGCAGTTTGAGCCAGGCGTGAAACGTACCTTTTCGTTGCTGAGGACGGGACCTTCCTTCCATCCGAGTGCGAGCACACGTGCGCCGCGGCGGGTGAACCATTTGTATGTGTCGTCGTAGTGTGCCGGGACGGTCGTGAGGAACGTGCGGACGGTTTCCGGTGCGCCTTTCATTGCCGTCTGTCAGGGCGTGGGGAGAGCATGCTGTCAGCGCGTGTTGAAGTGCATAGGCTCGGCACAACGTACGAGCGTGCGTCCACCTGCGATAGAGACCGTGCTCATCCGCTTCAGGGCAGAGCTGAACTGGAAGCGCCGCCTGATGGAGAGACTGCCAACCGGTCCACCTGTAGCAGCGAGCAAGAGTCAGTTCTGGTGCGAAGCACCATAAGCGTGCACGTACCCTTCTTTGCAACGACAACGTCCATCCGTCCTTGAGGGTCGAGTTCCCAGCCAAGTGCATCCAGAGTCGCGCGTTCCATGGGGTCGCCGACGATAGTACCGTCATCGAGGCGGACGAGCGCGTGTGCGGCGCCGAGCACGAGTTGGGTTGCAGGTGCAGTGTTGGGGATGGGCATCAGCGCAAGAGGGTTGTTGCTACTGTTGGTCAGAACGAGGAGTCACGTAACGAAAAGACGGAGACTCACCCGACACCAGCGACGCCGTCCAGGACCAGGCTCTCTTGAGTGATCGTGCCCGTCTTGTCGAAGCAGCAGACGTCGACTTTGCCGGCGTATGGGATGCGGAAAGGTTCCGTGCAGAAGATGGCTGGATAAGGCGCGAGTTAGCGCACTGTACGAGAAACAGGCCAACAGGCAGCAGCGCAAGCAACCATCGGGTTGCCTGCCAGACCGCAAGGACTCACCATACTTGCTCAAGGCGACCAAACTGGCGTTGACGGCCAAGCTCAACTCCATGGGCAGCTCGGGCGGGACGACGCTCGTGATGATGAGGACGCAGTCGAGAAGGAGCTTGCCCTTGGCGAGACCGCGCTCGATACCTGGCGTAGCGGAAGAGGAGGGAGGGCGAGTAAGTAGTAGCGGGTTGAGGAACGACAGTCAGTAGGGTACAACGTGAGAGAAGAGGGAACACGCACCCTTAGTCCAGACATACCAGCTCGCGGCGATAGCGAAGATGAGGAGGAACCCAATAAAGAGGAAGCTGAGCGATCTGTCAGCGGCCACGTCGCATTGCTACCTCCGCCAAGACACACCTTTCCATCGAGTTCGCGCTCACGCGCTCCGTGCTGAAGATCATAGTCCTCACAAGTCGACCTTGCGCCGTTCCAAAGCCAGTCCTGAGGACCGTCGCCAATGCTCCACCATCGGGCGTGCTCGGTGCGCCTGCAACATGACCAACAACCGCCTCGCCGCTGTCGCCTCCCTCGGCAGACTTGACGGTACACTGGAGTGCCTTGGTGCCGCCGAAGAGAACGGAGCCGCGGTGCGTGCCGTCGAGGTCGAGCGAGTCGGTCGAGTCGCGGAGGGAGATGCTTTCTTTGACGAGAGGGGTGGACTCGCCGCTGAGCATGGCCTCGTTGACGATGACGGTGCCGCTGACGAGGAGGAGGTCGGCGGGGAGAGCGCGGTCGTCAGTGCCACGAACTGAGAGGGCGAGCATAAGAAACGCGGACGATGTGGAGGGAATGTTAGCCGAGAGAAAGGAGCTTGAGGAGAGCGGGCACGTACCGACGCTGACCATGTCGCCTGGAACCAAGGTGTCGGTCTGCACGGTCTCCCACTTGCCGGCGCGGAACACTTGAATGGGGTACGGCGCGACGCTCATGGTGCGGAACTCTTGGAGGGTTTTGAGGCGCTGAAGGGCGTGTCAGGATTGAAACGGATGGCGGGCGAAGGGAGAGAACGCACCTGGAAGACGACAGTGCACTCGAAGACGACGAGCATGAAGAGGGTGAACAGCGAGTAGTACCAGTATTCGTCGAGCATCCAGAGGCCAACGCAGAAGATCTGGAAGACAAAGAACGGCGCGGTGGCGTGTTCGGCAAACAGCTGATAGTACGATCAATATGCAATAAGCGTCGCGTTGAACAAGGGAACGCACCTCTGGGAACTTGGGGATGGGAATGTCGAACCTGTTCTCGCCATACTTGGCCGTCATGAGCTGCGCGTCGTGCTTTGGCTTGAGTGCCTTGGGCTCGAGGAACGTGCCCAGGGCTGGGCGGGACGCGCAAGGATAGGGCGTGGGTGCAAAGTCTGGGCTGGGTACGCTCGGCGAGCCAACGAGGGAGTAGGTCTCGTGGTTGTAGGCGAACGAGTATGAAGTTGGGTCGGTAGACTACGATGTGTCAGCTATGATGACAGGCGGAGAATGTGCACACGTACGTCTTTGAGAACGAGAGGTACGATCTCGGCCTTGCCACGGTGCTGAAGAGGGAACACGCAGACGCACTCGGCGTCTTGAAGGTTCTTGGCCTGCAGCGGGTGGTGAGCCTGTGAAGGCAAAAACAGATGATGGTCAAAATAGACGTACTGAGGAGCAAGTCAATAGAGTGCGCGCGCGAACGCTCCAGCGGGTAATGAGGAAGGACAAGGCGTGGCTGACGCAGAGGCCAACGGTTGCGACGAACGTCCATTCTTCAGAGCCGAGCCAGCGTTCGTAGCTGCGCGAAGAACGGCCAAGACGTCAGCAAAGTGTTCATGAAAGGTGGCATAAGCATAACGCGACAGTTGGGCAAGCAGAAGAGGGTGCGAAGGGAGTGGGTTCGGGCACAGTCGCGGTCAGGTCCTAGGAGCTGACGACTCTGGCACCGGCTCGCAGAGGACCGACCCGGGCATACACCCTCGCGCGGTGCCTGGAAACAGCCATGAAAATGAAAAGGCAGGCACTGGGCAATCTTTGCGCAATATGTGCAGCGTGCCACGCGGTCGCGACAGTAGGCCACGTTCGCGCCAAACGCCCGTCCTGGCACACGACCGCAGAACTGAACTGAAAGAAACTGGAACTCACTCGACATAGTAGGCGTAAGCAGCAAGAGGATAGAGGAATACAAATGGTGTGATGTAGAGGTGAGTCCAGAGGGGTCTGTATCGGTGTAGCGACGCGCGCGCAATTTCGGGCGAGTCGATCGACAGCCCTGCCATCTAAAAGTCCGTCTTCGTCAGTACATGTTCACCCAAGTGCAAGTTAGACCTAGCGACATACGTTGTCGGTGTCTCGCGCGAGTCTATCATGTACGCGAAAATGGCATGCGTGTCAGCTAAATTTTGCGCCGAAGAGTTTCGATAGCCCACGTACGTTGTTCAAACACGCGTACACTGACTGCGCAGAGGTTGGCCGAGAAAGTTTGTGCGGGCGCGCGACGAGACGAAGAACGTCGGCGTGCGTGTGTGCTCAGCAAGCGGATCAAGAGGTCGAGGAGCGCTCCAACGTCGGATTCTGCCGCGCAGCGTTTCTGCCTCCTCGATTCCAGAACCTCCGAGTTCTGCTCCGAACTTTTCCAACCCTGGCCACTTGTCTTGCGCAATTGATTTTGTTTATTTTCTGCATGATTCCTACATACTATCCGGCCGTTAAAGCCAATCATGGAATTGCTGCGATCGCGTCAATGCTCATCTGGGCCGGTCAGTGTGCGACAGTCAGAGTTTTGCACACTTTCCCATTGAAATCGTCCTGCCTTTGAACCAGCTGCTTCTTCTCGTCGTCTCCTCCCTTGCTCGATTGTCCGTTTAGTGTTCTGATCAACAATACTGCCTCCTGTTCGCGCTCCGCTCGTTGGCAGGTTGTTCCTCGTCATTCAGTATAATGCCAATTGGCCCTCACAGCTCGCAATCTTATCCGCCAGATACTCGCTTTGGGCTGTGTACACAATCAAAACGATTTTCCTTACTCTTCAAAGCGCTCTCGCATTAGTTTGTGGGCATGGAGCAACAGGCATCTATTAGCTTTGACATATGAACGGACAAGCTCGGAAACACAGGCGGATATGATACTAACGCACGGGCAGCGGTTATTGGATGAGATCGTGCGTTAGCGCGAGGCCTCGAAATTGCCATGGCACGAAACGTGGGGCTTGAAGCAGACAGCGAGCGCACCAGGAGTTGGCGTCACAGAAGCTGAAGTAACCGTTATATCACACCAACAGGCCCGAATTTTCCAACAAATACAACGTCTCTCTAGGCGTAGTTACATTCATGGCATATCTAGATGTTTTCCTATGGTTCACCGGGGCAGTCGCGGGTCGACGCGTGACCAATATCCCTCGAGTACTCCCTTGGCGGGTACAGCTTGACCGTACAGGCTCCTGGACGACGCTTGTAATCTTCCAGTAGAACGCCATATCTTGACCTCGTATGTTCGTCGATGAAGTGTGCATACAGGTGGTTTGACCTTTGCCTGTTGTTCGTGCACCCCAATGCCGGTAACGCGGGCCTGATGTACATATAACTCTCCTGCCTGAAGCGCGCTCATTAGTTTCATATCCATTCCGCGTGGCGGTAATAGTACGTGCCCTTTCAAAGTAATGTAGAATTCCTGCTGCCGTGTTTCACGGTACTGCCGCCGCTCGAAGCAGCCCGCGCCGCGCTGCATATTGTCATAAGTATCCATGTGCACGCTTTCGTGCTCAATGTATCGCTCGCCTCAAAGTCCATGCGACCAACCACCTTGTACGGCCCTCTGTAGTCGTCATTACCGCTGGGAGCATGATTGGAGCCAGGCGGTGGTACGACCACCTGTTTGAGTAGATGGTCGATGTGCCAGTTGAACTGCAGCAGTTGGTCGTCGGTCCAAGGAGTATGGCGCTCCCGCTTCCGCGCGCATCTAGCAATTACAAGCGCGTGTAGCTGCTCGCAGATGGAGGAGAGCTCGCTTGGTGTCGTATAGGACGATACTTTAGATGGCGCAGGTAGGGCATTGTCCGCGGTTGCTAAGTTGACGGCCTCCATAAGCGCCACAAGGGTTTCGCTGGCTGCCAGTCAGAGCGTGAGCGGGGATGTTGTTGCGGATACCGCGATACGAACCAGAGTCATTCGCAGGAGAATCGGAGGGGCCATCCATCGCAGCAAAGATGGGCAAATTCTGCAACGAGGAAAAGGGACAGTCATACCCGTGAGCTTTTAATACTGTGCAAACAGCGCCAGGGAAGCACCCCGTTCACGCCAGATGTCATAAACATGCTCTCAAGCACCGACGCAGCGACTTTCGCACGTGTCCGGGTGCAAGGGACTGTTAAAAGGGGCTTCAATTGGTCTGGCAGTACAAGGTGTCGCTATAGCGGCCACACGATCAAATCTTGACTATTGTTCTCCCCAGCTTCAGGCCGTGGCGACAGGTGATCAGGGTCATTACATCTGTCGATTGGCAATCAAATAAATAAACTGCTGCCAAACGCTTGAACTGGCCTTGCTGGCAGATGTCGCCTGGTTTGTCCCACTGGGAGCTCTGAAGATGCCAGGGCAACAAACCGCCGAGCACACTTGGCTAGCCAATCAGGTTTGTTTACTTGAATAAACCGAAACAATGACGGATAATCAACTCCTCCTTCCTTTAATGATTTGGCGCCGGGAATGAAGGCGTTATTCACGTACTGCGCCATCCTGCGCGAAGCATTTGTGGACACGATCCTCAAATGATGTTCTTTGTGCAGGGTTGTTCTTCATATCAAGAACAACCCAGTGATATCGAACAGGACACGATCTTCAGGGGGGGGGGGTCATCACCAGTGACGATACTCAGTTCCAGTTTGAAGTTCCTGTCTCGTGATTTTTTAGAATTTGTTCGTGTTTCTCAGTTCAGCCGCCTGATACGTCTGTATCGTGCATTTCTTCCTAAGATCCGAGCCTCGATCTCTGTCATCGAACTGCATCGCACCGACCATGCCTATGGAACCTTCCAGCACATCGGAACATCGTCGAGCGCGCGCTCGCTCTCGTTCGCCATGGGCTGGACATCATGGACGGGTCTCAGCAAGCACTGTGATCGGCCCCACCAGCCATAACTACAACTCTAATCAAAACACGGTGACCGGTTCGGCACATATCGTCAACAGCAACACAAATATCAATGTGCCGTCCGGCTTTAATGTCATCTTTCATCACCACCCAGCCAACAAATCTGCTGCGCCCTCTTCAGAAGTCGATGAATTGGCAAGTGTCTTCGATTTATTTATTTTTAACTTGCATTCCATTCCATTGATATAGACGCCAAGCAGGTTCTGACTGAAGCTCGCAGAAAAATTACCGCAGGTGAATATGTTGCCGAAGCACCAGAAATAGACACTCTACTCACACCTGGCAGCTTTGAAAGAGCGTCATGTTCCAAATGCTGCTTACGACATGCATGGATGGCACGCGCGTACAGATCCTCCGTGATATTGAGACGTGGATTACGAGCCTGAGTGCGCAACAGATATTTTGGCTGACTCGATTGGCGGGACCGGCAAGACCGCCATCGCCTGGACCGTGTGCTCGCGTGCGCACGCGGACATAAACATCCTCCTCGGAGACAGCTTCTTTTGTTCGCGCTCATCGGGCTCACTTTCGCAGCGCGATGCGCACAGTATAATTCCAACGCTGGCTCAGCTGTGGTCGCGTCAATTCCCAGAGTTCAGCAAAGCGCTTGCGGTCGCGCTGAACAATGATCCGACATCCTGCACAAACATATCCAGGTACAGGTGCAGAAGTTGCTTTATGTGCCGCTGGCTTCTCTCGAGCGACTCCCTAAGCCGATTATATTTGTCATTGACGCACTCGATGAGTGCGGAGATCAATCTAGCACTGGGGAAAGCAACACCACAACAAGGCGGATTGTGTCCGAATTGATCGAAGCGCTTATTACCTTCTCGTGCTCCAGCGTCAAGTTGCCCGTCAAGTTCTATGTCACCTCGCGACCAGAGACTCACATTCGCGATACGCTAGTTTCGGATGCTGCATTCAGTAAAGTGCTGCGGTTGCACACTGTCGACAAGGAACAGGTCACCGCAGACATTTGTCTGTACATCTCAACGAGACTCTCCCGCAACCCGAAACTGCGAACTATTTTCACTACCAAGGAGGTCAACACACTTACTCAGCTGTGCGACGGTCTTTTCATTGTCGCAACCATTGCGTTACACTATATTCTGAGCAATGGCGTGGACTGCGCCGCAACGATGTTTAAAATCATGCTTGAATCCTCTCAGAGCAGTCTGAGCGAAGATGCAGCTCCTTTAGACCGCATGTACACCTTTATCCTGGAGGATGCGGCTAAATTCGATATGGCCTAGACGGGCGGTCTCCTAGCAACACTACAGATCTTCGCAGCAATTCTGTTCGCCTGAACGGCACTGTCTATTACAGCTCTGGCAGACGTCCTCAATAGGCGAAGTGACAACCTGCGCGCGGGTCTTTCTCGTCTTCACGCTGTCGTGTGCGTTCCAGAAGACGATGACGAGCCAGGGTTGCGGACTTTACACGCGTCATTTGGCGATTATCTGGTGGCTAGAGCGCCGCAGAAGCTGCCCATCTCCGCCTCATTAGGCGACAGCGTAATTGTCCACGGGTGTCTCCGCGTGATGTCAGAGCGTTTGCGCTGCAATGTTTCACAGAGTGTTTGCTCCTACAAGCCGAACGCGGCCACACAGCTCTGTAACATCGTGGATTCTCTCGAGTATGCCTGCCTCCAGTGGATCTACCATATTGCCGCTTTGCTAATGCCATCTGAACTTGATGGAGACATAAACGCCATCTTCCGCCCGCGGTTTCTCTTTTGGCTTGAGATTCTCAGCGTTTTGGGCCGCGTGTGGCCGCGTGCCGCGGCAATGATGCTTGTTGAGGCTTTTTGAGGCTTCCACGGTAAGCTAAACAAATTACCACACAAAAGCTACTTACTCATAAAAGATCGAAGGTTCACATAACGGATCTATCGCTATTCCTCCGCGATGCTCACGCTTTCATTGGGTCGTCCCGCGAGGCGAGGCGATTGAGGGGAGACCGCCACACATCTACCTATCGGCCCTACCAGTTGCGGCCAAGGACTCGCCTGTATACAGGGAATTTGCACCACTCTGCACCGGTGTGATCTCGGTCGAAACATTTGGCATCGATAGGACTGGCGAACCCCTCATCATGACGTTGACTGATGACAGAGGTGACGTGGGACCAATTGCATACTCTTATCATGTCTCACATCGTGACACGTATGTTTTGTGGAAAGAGAAGCGACTAGGCGAGAAGTTCAGGTTGACTAGCGGTTGGAGCCGCGACGGTGAACGCGACCAGCGTGTAGCTGGATGCGTCGTTGCCACTTCCCGCGAACTCATCTCCTCAACATTGGGCGCCGACTTCCTTCTGCATGTGCGCACATGCTTCTGCTCTCTATCGCTGTGCTTGTAGTGCACGAGCAGCTTTACATGCATGTAGACCATTGTATTCAAGTGCGAGTTCCAGGCGACGATCGCAGGCCCTCATTCCTGCGCTCGAGGACCAGAACATAAATACAGCCAGGCGGCGAGGAAGAGTATGATAATGATAAACATGTGGCGGACAGAGACGCCCGTGGAGGGAGGTAGGCCAGTTCACGCAGAGGACTTCTGCATCGTCACCCGTTTGCGGGGCGGGGTTGAGGACATCTGGGTTGCGGTCATGCGACCTGAGGAAGAAAACGGACGATAGGTTGCGTAGGCTTGGTCGGGGTATGAAGGCTCATCAGACGGCGAAGCGCGCGACTTCGCGCGTTTCGTATGTGATGACGGCCGCGTTGCGAGGAATGACCAGCGACGCCACGTTAGTCTCGAGATGAATGAACGTCTGTCATCTGTGGCAGCCTCGCGAAGATGCTCGACATGGTTGGAGTGGGAGCACGACGGCTGTCGCGTATAATGCGAGTCGGTGCGAGAGGGGAGGGACGGGGAGAGGAGGAAAAGATGACAGCCACGAGGCGCGCCACGCACCCCGCAAAAACGAAGCGACGCGGGCGCCACTGTTCAAGATAACATCGCGGAGAGGGAGGAGGTGTGTAGCGGACGACGTCACCGGGGTTTGCACATCTGACCCCGCCGTCTGTCAGTCAGCGTGCCAACCAGTCGGTACATTTGCAAAAGAGAACAGATGCTGACGCGAAGCAGCGGGACGGAACAGAAGCGGACAGATAGATGGAAGGGAGAAGCCGGCAAAGACTCGGATGAACACGCCACAGGGAAGGCAGGAACCTGCAGGTCAGATAGAGATAGACTCCGGCTGGCAACCGATCCCGCAGACAGGCCGCGCGGCGGACGCGCACCATCGGTAGCGAGGGGACAGGCGTAGATGAACAGGGTGTGGGGTTCATGGATCGAGATTGCGGACAATAGCAGCAGCGGCAGACCCGAAGCCGATGAACAAAGCTAGGACTGGAGGAAGGAACTCACCACGCGGCCATTGGCGGCGACACCTTGTCGCGTGCTGATGTGGTCCCAGTCGTCCTCTTCGCTGTCGACAGATTCGGTGCGCCTGCTATCCACGCTGGGTCGCGCTTCTTCCTTGCTCGGCGTCGTGTCAAGACGTAGATCGGGTTTCGGTACCGGTGCTGGTGCCGGTGCTGGGGCGCGCGTCGTAGGTTGTATTGGTGCACCAGGTGGGTTTGCCGGCAACTTGACGCGAGCTGGGCTGGGTGCTGGGAAGGACGGAGCAGGCGGCGGTGCCGGGCGTTCGACTGGTGCGGGTGCTGGTACAGACTTATCCCCTATTCTCGGCCGATCGAGCGAGCCAGGAAGCTTGACAGGTGCCGTTGTAGTAGCAGATGGTGGTGCCGCGCGAGACGATGAGGTAGATACGATAGTGACTTTTGGTCGTACGGTGCTGATTGCGGTCGACCGTGGGAGGATGGGTGAGGCCACAGGCTTTAGCTTGAGGTTCGATGTTGCTGGTTTAGACGGCAATGGTGGTGGGGCAGTGTCTTCTGGGCTTGGAGGCGCGGGCAATGCGACCTGGATGGTTTACATCTACGTGAGCGCACTTCAGACCTGGTATCGTGAGAAATGTACCTTTGTCTGTACAACTGGAGTCACAACGGCCAGTGCTGGTCGCTGCCTTGGCACCTCTGGGATAGTAATTGGACTAGTTGTAGACGGTAGAGGCATGGTCCCAGCTCTTGCGGGAGTAATGGGACTCTTGGTGCTGTCGACGCGATCCCTCCTCCGCGCGTCCTCGACTTCCCTTCCAAACGCCGAACTCGCAAACCTGCCACCACTCGGTACTCTTGCGCGTTCTCGTTCAGCACGCATCATCGCACTGCTGCTGCCTTGTGAGGCAAATGGGTCGACACTGAAGTCGCTACCAGGTGTCTGGACCAATGAACTAGTACTTTGTCCGAAGAGATTGCTTGGTGGTGGTGGAAGGTCGCCGCCGTAGTATGCACTACCAGAGCGAGCAGCACTAGTAGATGGAAATGCGACACTCGTGCTGGAAAGTACGCTGCCAGCTGCGGTACTTGTGCGCGCAAATCGTTCGTACAATGGTGCAACTGTAGGTGAACTGGGTGCTAGTGTTGGACTAGTAGCATACGTCGTGCGCGGCCTATCTTCTGCTGGCGTAGACGGTGCGCGGTCCTTCTTTCCAAAGATACCCATCTTCACGGCAAGGTGATGGTGCTGAGTTGTGATATGTACGACTTGCGCAAAGTTCTTTCAAAGAACGCGCGAGTTAATCCTGGGTCTGACCGGTTGTCGAGAGTGCGCGCAGAGTGCGGCGAGTGCCTGCGCAAGTCTGTGTGGGGATAGGCTGCACCCCGAGTGGTTGTCGTCCTCGTGCTGGCCGCCTGGCAAGCTCGTGTACAGAGTGTGCGTGTGTGTACGCGCGGAATCAATAGCCGACGAGAACCGAGAAAGTAGAAGACAAGAGACAAGCCGTGGTGCGAGCGTGCAAACGCCGACCAGATTCGGGTGTCGGGACGTAGCGGCGATTGGGCGATCCTTCACTGCCCTGAATTCAGCCGCTCGCCTCCAATTGAAACGCTGAACCTGTGCACCGAGCTTCGGAACGTGCGTTCGCCGGTGCGGATGCGTTTCGACGTCGGTTAGGTCGATGTCAAGAGAACAAGCTATGTGCGTGTGAGATTGTTTGCTGCACGCTGGCCCTGACGTCACGATCCCACATGTGTCCGGCATCTTTTTTGTTAAAGCTCCTAAGTTCAACACTTCATGACGCGCGATAAAACCCCGTGATCAGTTTTGAACGGTCTCGACCGTCAGACGTTCAATTCATCTGAGGTGATTCCCACGCTACACAACGTGCGGAGCATGCCCGCGCCACACCCTGTCCGCACACGTCGCGAGCTCCCATTGTATGTTGCCACAACCACTGGTGCTTTGTTGTGCTCAGACTTGGTTGCTTCGAGCATTAGGTACAATACATGAATTCACATTGCCACGACACTTGATACAGAAGAAACGTTACACATACACCCGAACAATTTGAACATGACAAGTCGCAGTCACAATATCTGCCTTGCTCAATCACGCCAGCACAGCTTCCAGTTCGAGCCAGCGTGCAGGTCACCAGCACCCGCTGTAACGATGACGCGACTCTTGTCTATCGTCAGCGCGTAAAGGCCCGCCTGAAGGTACACTCGGTACTCAGCCGGAACCCACAAGAGCAGCTCGCCAGATGGTCCTACGAGCCATCCGTCTTTGAGTTTAGCAGATGCAAGTGCAGTGACAGGATCGACAACACTTCCCGAGGTTTGTCCACAAGCCGCACCCACGTCCCACTTGCGGATTGTGGTGTTAGTAGAGCCCGATACAAGATACTGCCCGTCGCCTGTGAAAGCCACCGACAGAACCCCTTCAGTGTGTCCGTGTAGTGTTGCAAGCGAGACGCCTGTCATCGCGTCCCATAAGCGTACAGTATGGTCCTCGGAGCCAGTGCCGATAAGACCTCCATGGGAAGACCACGCCACAGATCGAACACTGTTTGTGTGACCTTCGAGGACAAGAATGGGCTGACTAGTGCTCATGTCCCAGATACGGGCTTGGTTGTCATTGCCACCACATACGACTTTCGTGCCATTCGGCGAGAACGCAAGGGAATTTATGGAATCCGCGTCTGCTTGCCATAGCTCGCATACTTGCTCACCCGTAGCTGTCCGCCAGAGATAGATACGGCCGCTTCTGTCTCCCGCGGCTATGAGATCGTTTTCAGGAGAAAAAACGACGGCGTACACCCAATCAGTGCAGCGCAATGGGCCAACAGCTAATGGCTGTTGTGTCGCGACGTCCCACATGAGCACGGTTTCGTCGTCCGAAGCTGATGCAAGCCACCGACTATCGTTCGAGAATGACACAGCTCTGACCCAGTCAGTGTGACCTTTCATCGGCTCACCGACTGCCGCCCCTGTGTGCGCATCCCACAGCCTAACGGTTCGATCATCAGACGCCGATGCAATCCAGAGTCCATCCGGAGAGACTGAAACAGATTGTACAGATCTTGTGTGCCCACCCAATGGCGGAAGCGTCGCCTCGCCGGTGCGCGCATTCCACACTCGCAGCGAATGATCAGCAGAGCCGCTGAAAATGAAGTTGCCGTCCCGCGAGACGGTTACGGAGCATACTGCTGCTTCGTGCGCGACTAGCTGCTGAACGGCCGAGTGGCCGCTTCCAGCACTCCAGATTCGGACGGTACAATCATCAGATGCTGACGCAATGTACGTTCCACATGGCGAGAATGTGGCCCAGCGGACTACGCCGGAGTGGCCAGTGAGATCGACCGAAGAAGAGTCAGCCAGGTCCGGTTGCAGGGTCCAAAGGCGAATTCCCTGTTCATGTGCGGCTACCAGGGACCGACCGTCTGGGGAAAATTGGCCGGATCGAAAGCCTTGGTTAGCACGCGGTGGCGCGATCAACTCCCTAGACTGGCGCTGCCAAAGATACAGAACATCTGTACTCGTCCCTACTAGTGATTTGCCATCCGGTGAAAAGGTGACTGTGTTATCTCCGGCATGTCTCACGGTTTCGCGCGCATCTTGCCATGTATTGACATGCCATAGCTTCGCATCATAGCCCACGGAAACTGATGCCAAAAAATTCCCATCTGGAGAGAAGGCAACACCGTTGACAGATCCTTCGTAGTCGCTCAAAACCGCAAGTTCTTCGCCGGTCTCAGGATTCCAGATGCGTACAGTCTTGTCCGACGATGCAGACGCGAGGCAAGATCCGTCTGGTGAAAATGCCACACAGTTTACCTGCTGTGAATGACCTCTAAGCCTCTGGCATTTGGCCTGTCCCGTTGTGATATCCCAAATACATACGATGCCTGCTTCGGTGCCGGATGCAATCCTCTGGTTGTTGCGTGCAAAGTCGACAGACAGGACCATCCCATCACCACTGAGCAGCGGGGATATCGCTTCTTCGCCCGTTTGCGTGTCCCAGACGCGGACTGTACCGTCCTCAGAGCCCGAGGCGAGAAGCAAACCGTCAGAAGAGTATGCTACCGAGCGAACGGCGCCGCCGTGACCAGTGAGCGTCATGACGGCTCCTCCACCATGACGGCCGATACCAAGCCTTTCAACGGTGACGAGACCGGAGCAGTGAGGGGCAAACTGCTGGTAAACGAGCGAGTCTGGATCGGCAAAGGGGAGAGCCGAGATATAGATGTGAGCAGGGCTCCGTTCAATAGCTTCGTGCGACGAAGCCACAAAGAAGTTTGCATCGTGAAGGAACTGCGAAATCTCGAGATCTTTGACCTGTGAAAGCCTGAGTAGATATACGGAGGTCACAGCAGTAGACTTACAGCAGAGGCTGCAATGCGCAATAGTCCTCCTGCGAGACCAACTTTCTGCATGACGCTGAGCAGTTCCAGCCAGAACAATAATTTCTGGCGAAATATCTGGCCAATCTTCAAATCGAGTGCCGGAGTGCTGGAGGCGATAGCGTGATGGGCCCAGTGCAGGCATGCGTATGCCAGGGAAAGGGGAATGCCGTCCGACTGTTCCGACGTGTTGGTCTCGTAAGACGAGTTGGTTTTCGAGATATTGAAGTGAAGTTGCCTCCCCAAAACGTCGAGGCAAGCGTGTGCGAGTATATCATGGCCAAATGACCGGTAAATTTGGATCCAGTCAGGTGCGCGATCAAAAAGATAGTCACCGAAAGAGGCGTGCACAGTACGCAGGCCAGGTTCGTCG